>JAESGX010000067.1_pt1 | contig 194903 bp, 178 predicted proteins | sample 9269801 | NCBI WGS metagenome assembly JAESGX01 (sample SAMN16773122, study PRJNA677054) | algae metagenome | isolation source: Pleurocapsa minor GSE-CHR-MK-17-07R and co-occurring heterotrophs from wet... | place: USA: Lower Calf Creek Falls, Grand Staircase Escalante National Monument, UT ... | reverse complement strand
AGGGCATGGAAGAAGTCATCGGCGCCGCTGTTGCCTCGGGCGACATCGTGATCGTCGGCGAAGCGAACTCGGACGGCTGGAAGCCCGAGAACGCCCAGAAGAACATGGAACAGATCCTGACCGCCAACAACAACGCCGTTGACGCCGTTCTGTCGCAGAACGACGGCATGGCCGGTGGCGCCGCTGCAGCACTTGCAGCCCAGGGCCTGAACGTTCCGCTGGGTGGCCAGGACGGCGACCTTGCCGCGATCAACCGCGTTGCCCGTGGCACGCAGACGGTTTCGGTCTGGAAGAACGCACGTGACCTCGGCAAAGCCGCTGGCGAAATCGCCGGCATGCTGGCTGACGGCACCGCGCTTGACGCCATCCCGGGCGCGTCGAAGTTCTCGGGCGGCGAGAAGGGCGTTGAAATGAACGCGATCCTTCTGAACCCGACCCCGATCACCAAGGACACGCTGAACCTGGCGATCGACGCTGGCCACATCACCAAGGAACAGGCTTGCGAAGGCGCCATGGAAGGCGTCGCCGCCTGCCAGTGATCTAGGCTGATCTTTCGGCGCCGTCCGCCTTCGGGCGGCGCCGTTTTCCTATTTGGCGGGTGGCCTTTCTCCCTTTGCAGGAGTGTCGTCTTCGTCCCTTGGGCGCAGGACACTGGCCCAGCCATACCCCTCTCTCAGGCTGGACGAGGATATGACGAACGCACCCCAACCACACTCCCCGCAGGTTCAGACGGAAGGCGGCTTCGCCCGCTTCCTGCGCGCCACCGAGATCGACCCCCGGCTTCTGGGCATGGTCGGCGCCCTTTTGCTGATCTGGGTCGCCTTTGAGGCCTATTCCGCCTTTGTCCTGGGACGCCCCTCGCTGCTTCTGGGCGCAAGCCAGGCCGAAGCGAACGGCTTTCTGACCCCGCGCAACCTGTGGAACCTGTCGGTCCAGACCGCCTATATCGGCATCATGGCCACGGGGATGGTGCTGGTCATCATCACCCGCAACATCGACCTTTCCGTCGGGTCGATCATGGGCATGGTCGGCATGTACATGGGCCTCTTGCAGGTCGAATATCTGACCCCCGCAATGGGCTTAGGCCATCCGTCGATCTGGATCATCACCGTGGTCTTCGGCATCACGATGGGCGCGCTGATCGGGGCGTTCCAGGGTGTGCTGATTGCCTTTCTGAACATTCCCTCTTTCATCGTCACTCTGGGCGGCCTGCTGGTCTGGCGGGGCGCGGCCTTCCTCGTGGCCGGCGGCAAGACCATCGCGCCCCTGGACGACACCTTCGCCCTGATCGGCGGCGGGTCCTTCGGCGCGCTTGGCCGCACCGGCAGCTGGATCTTCGCCGTCATCGCCTGCGTCTTCGTCGTCTGGGCCTTCCTCAGCGGCCGCAAGGCCCGCACGCTGCACGGCTTTGCCCAGCGCCCCGCCTGGGCCGAGACCTTCGTGATCGGCCTCGTCTGCGCCGTCATCATCGGTGCGACAGCCATGGTCAACGCCTATGTCTGGCCGCGTGGCAACATCGCGAAATACTACGAAAGCATCGGCCAAGAGCTGCCCGAATGCGCCAAGGACAATGACACGATCTACGAAGGTGTCTGCGCCAGCTTCGGCCACGGCTTCGCCTATCCCGTGCTGATCCTGATCGCGGTGGCCATCTTCATGACCATCCTGATGACCCGCACCCGCTTTGGCCGCTATGTCTTCGCCATCGGTGGCAACCCCGAGGCTGCGGCCCTCTCGGGCATCAACACCCGCGCCATGACGGTGAAGATCTTCACCCTGATGGGCGGCCTGGCCGGCATCGCCGCCGTCATCGGCGCGGCCCGCCAGAACTCCGCCACCAACGCGATGGGCAACCTGGACGAACTTTACGTCATCGCTGCCGCTGTCGTGGGCGGCACCTCGCTGGCCGGTGGTGTGGGCACGATCTATGGCGCGATCATCGGCGCCCTGATCCTGACCTCGCTGCAGACCGGCATGGTGCTGATCGGCTTCGGCGACGGCTCCTACCAGCGGATCGTGATCGGCATTGCGCTGGTCTTGGCTGTCTGGCTCGACATCGTTTACCGCAAACGCATCAAGTGAAGGGGACCGGAACCATGAACACTCCCAATCGCGGCACTCCCTTGGTCGAGCTGCGCGACATCTCGATCTCGTTCGGCGGGATCAAGGCGGTGGACCACGTCACCGTCGATCTTTACCCGGGTGAGGTTGTCGGTCTTCTCGGCCACAACGGCGCCGGAAAATCCACACTGATCAAGTGCCTGTCGGGGGCCTACAAGGCCGATGCCGGGCAGATCCTGATCAACGGCCAGGAAGTTGAGATCAACAACCCCCGCGACGCCCGCACCCAGAACATCGAGACGATCTACCAGACCCTGGCACTGGCCGACAATCTGGATGCCGCCTCGAACCTGTTTTTGGGGCGTGAGCTGGTGAACAGCTTCGGCTTCGTCGACGAAGCCAAGATGGAGGCCGAGACGCGCAAGATCATGGGCCGTCTCAACCCCAACTTCCGCAAGTTCGGCGTGCCTGTCTCGGCGCTTTCGGGCGGTCAGCGCCAGTCGGTCGCCATCGCGCGCGCCGTCTACTTCAACGCCAAGATCCTGATCATGGACGAACCCACCGCTGCCCTTGGCCCCCATGAAACGCAGATGGTGTCGGAACTGATTCAGGAGCTGAAGGCGCAGGGTCTGGGCATCTTCCTGATCGAACATGACATCCACAACGTCATGAAGCTGTGCGATCGGGCCAGCGTGATGAAGAACGGCCAGCTTGTCGGCACGGTGAATGTCGATGAAGTGACCGATGAAGACATCCTCAGCATGATCATCCTGGGCAAAAAGCCGGCGCTGGCGGCCTGAGATGTATATCGGCCTTGACCTGGGCACCTCAGGCCTCAAGGGCATTCTCATCGGCGAGGATCAGACCGTCCTCGCCGAAGCGACCGCCCCCCTGACCGTGTCCCGCCCGGCTGAGGGGTGGAGCGAGCAATCCCCCTCTGACTGGATTTCCGCCGCTGAAGCCGTGCTGGACCAGCTTGCCGCCAAGGGCCTTGGCGCGGTCCGCGGCATCGGCTTGTCCGGGCACATGCACGGGGCCACCCTGCTGGACGCGGGCGATGAGGTGCTGCGCCCCTGCATCCTGTGGAACGACACCCGCAGCCACGAAGAAGCGGCTGAACTTGACGGCGACCCGATGTTCCGCCGCCTGACCGGCAACATCGTTTTCCCCGGCTTCACCGCCCCAAAACTCCTCTGGGTCCGCCACAACGAACCCCGGATCTGGGACCGCGTCGCCAAGGTCCTCTTGCCCAAGGATTACCTCCGCCTCTGGCTGACCGGTGACCATGTGGGTGAGATGTCGGATGCCGCCGGGACCTCATGGCTGGATACCGGCAAACGCGACTGGTCTGATGACCTTCTGGCCGCCACCGGCCTGACCCGCGCGCACATGCCCCGGCTTGTCGAAGGCTCTGCCGTCTCTGGTCACCTTCGCGAGGCGCTTGCCGCCCGCTGGGGCCTGCCGAAAGGCGTTGTCATCGCCGGGGGGGGCGGTGACAACGCGGCCTCGGGCGTGGGCGTCGGCGTGGTGCGGGCAGGTGAGGCGTTCGTGTCGCTGGGCACCAGCGGCGTTCTCTTTGCCGCCAACGACGGATACCAGCCCGACCCCGCCACCGCTGTCCACACCTTCTGCCACGCTTTGCCGAACACCTGGCACCAGATGGGCGTCATCCTGGCCGCGACGGATGCGCTGAACTGGTACGCCAAGCTGACCGGCACCGACGCGGCCAAACTGACCGGCGAGCTTGGTCCCCTGCAAGCTCCGGCCAAGACCGTGTTCCTGCCCTACCTTGGCGGCGAACGCACGCCCCTGAACTCTGCCACCGTGCGGGGCGCTTTCACCGGCCTTGAACACGCCACCGACCGCGCCGCAGGCACCCGCGCCGTGCTGGAGGGTGTCACCTACGCCATCCGTGACAGCCGCGACGCCCTTGCCGCCACCGGCACGAAGCTGGAGCATCTTCTGGCCGTCGGCGGCGGCTCACGCTCCGACTACTGGCTGCGCCTGATCGCCACCGCGCTGGATTGCCCCGTGCAACTCCCCGTCGCGGGGGACTTTGGCGGTGCCTTCGGTGCCGCCCGCCTAGGCCTGATGGCCGCCATCGGCGCCGGCGCCGAGATTGCCACCCTGCCAAAGATCGCTCGCACGATCGACCCCGACCCCACCCTCAAAGACGCATTCGATGCAGGCCACGCCCGCTTCCGCGCCGCCCAATCTGCCATCAAGGATCTGAAATGACCGACTTTTTCAAAGGCATCCCCGCCATCAAATACGAAGGCCCTTCGTCCAAGAACGAATTCGCCTTCCGCCACTACAACCCTGATGAGGTGATCCTCGGCAAGCGGATGGAGGATCACCTCCGTTTCGCCGTCGCCTACTGGCACAGCTTCGCCTGGCCCGGCGGTGACCCCTTCGGCGGCCAGACCTTTGACCGCCCCTGGTTCGGCGACACGATGGCGCTGGCCAAGATGAAGGCCGATGTGGCGTTCGAGATGTTCGATATCCTCGGCCAGCCCTTCTACTGCTTCCACGACGCCGACATGCGCCCCGAAGGCGCGAATTTCGCGGAAAGCCTGAAGAACCTGAATGAGATCGCCGATTACCTTGGCGAAAAGCAGACCCAGCATAAGGCCAAGCTCCTCTGGGGCACTGCCAACCTCTTCAGTCACCGCCGCTGGATGTCGGGTGCGGCCACCAACCCCGATCCGGACGTCTACGCCTATGCCGCCGCGACCGTGAAGGCGAACATGGACGTGACGCACCGCCTTGGTGGGCAGAACTACGTCCTCTGGGGCGGGCGTGAGGGGTATGAAACGCTCCTCAACACCGACCTCAAGGCCGAACGCGCCCATGCCGGCCGGTTCCTCCAGCAGGTGGTGGAGTACAAGCACAAGATCGGCTTCAAAGGCGCGATCCTGATCGAGCCAAAGCCGCAGGAACCCTCGAAGCACCAGTACGACTATGACGTCGCCACGGTCTACGGCTTCCTCAAGGAATTCGGGCTGGAGAAGGAAGTCCAGGTCAACATCGAACAGGGCCACGCCATCCTTGCCGGCCACTCGTTCGAGCATGAGATCGGCCTTGCCGCCGCCCTTGGCATCTTCGGCTCCATCGACATGAACCGGAACGATTACCAGTCCGGCTGGGACACCGACCAGTTCCCGAACAACCACGCCGAAAAGGCCGTGGCCTTCTACGAGATCCTGAAAGCAGGCGGCTTCACCACCGGCGGCGTCAACTTTGACGCCAAGATCCGCCGTCAAAGCCTCGACCCGGAAGACCTGATCCTGGCCCATGTCGGCGGCATGGACACCTGCGCCCGCGCGCTGAAATCCGCCGCCGCCCTGATGGAAAGCGGAGAGATGGAGGCCGCCGTCAAGGCCCGTTACGCCGGTTGGACTGACCCGAAGGCGCAAGCCATGCTGAAAGGCAGCCTTGAGGCCGCCGCTGCCCGCGTGACTGCGGAAGGCATTGAGCCGCAACCGAAATCCGGCCGTCAGGAACGGCTGGAAAACCTCTGGAACCGCTACGTCTGACGCAAGGTTGATCAAGGGCGCAGCGATTTCTTCAAAGAAATCGCACCGGAGCCTTCAAAGGCTCCGGTCCGGAATTTTCCAAAATTCCGGCGCCCCGCCACCAAAGGAGCCGCCCTTGGACCAGATTGACAGCATCCTGTCCGCCCCGCCCTTCAACCTTGATGGCGCGGGGCGGGATTGGGTGCGGTCCACCCTTGGCGGCATGACCGAAGCCGCCAAGATCCGGCAGCTGTTCGTCCACCTCTGTTTCGGCACCGGGCCAGAGGTCGTTGACCGCATCACCGCCCTCGCCCCCGCCGGGATCACCAAATTCTTCGGCCCGGATGCCACCGCCGAACTCGACACGCTTGACGCCCTGCGCGCAGCGGCCCCCATCCCCTACCTCATCAGCGCCGACCTTGAAGGCAGCCGGATGAGCCTGCCTTTCGGCACCGAAGTCCCCAACCCCCTCGCCCTTGCGGCGGTGGATGACGTGCAAGCCTCCGGCACCATCGCCCGGATCATGGCGGTTGAGGCGCGGGCGGCTGGCGTCAATTGGTCCTTCACGCCGGTCATCGACATCAACGCCCTCTTCCGCTCGCCCATCGTCGCCACGCGCGGCCTCGGCTCCGACCCCGCCCGCATCCGTGAGCACGCCCTCGCCCATATTCGCGGCCTGCAGGCGAACGGCGTCGCCGCCACCGCCAAGCACTGGCCCGGCGAAGGCCATGACGACCGCGACCAGCATCTGGTGACCACGATCAACCCGCTCAGCATCGCCGAGTGGAACGCCACCCACGGCACCCTTTACCGCGCCGCGATTGAGGCTGGGGTGATGGCCGACATGTCGGCCCACATCGCCTTTCCGGCCTATGTCCATGCGCAAGACCCGCAAGCCGGGATCGAGGCCTACCGCCCCGCCTCCGTCTCCCCCCTTCTGAACGAAACCCTGCTGAGGGGAGAGCTTGGCTTCAACGGCGTCATTGTGTCGGACGCCACCCCCATGGCCGGTTTCGGGGCATGGGCGCATCGGGATGAGATGCTGCCGCAGGTCATCTCCTCGGGCTGTGACGTGATCCTCTTCTCCGACGAACCCGAAGCCGACATCGCCCGGATCGAGGCGGCGCTTGCCGATGGCCGCCTGACCCGCGCAAGGCTGGATGAGGCGATGATCCGCATCCTGGGGCTGAAAGCGGCTCTAACCTTGCACAAAACGGGCCATCAGCCCGCCGACCGCAGCAAGCTTTTCAACCCCGAGAACGCAGCACAAGCCCAAGCCGTAACCGCCCGCGCGCCTACGCTGGTGAAGGATGTGCAAGGCATCTTGCCCCTGTCTCCCACCAAGCACCGCCGCGTGCTGGTCTATTCCACCGGCATCGTCACGCCCCTGCATGGCGCTGGCATGCCGATGACCTTCCCCGACATGCTGCGGGCTGAGGGGTTCGACGTCACGCTTTACACCCCAGAAGCCCGCCCCGACCCGCGCGATTTTGACCTGGTGCTTTATCTGATGGCCGAGGAAACCCTGCTGACCCGGGGCCGCATCTTCCTTGACTGGAACCGCCTGACTGGCGGCATGCATGGCGCGATGCAGCGGCATTGGCATGAGGTGCCGACCGCCCTCATCTCCTTCGGTTACCCCTACTACCTCTACGACGCCCCGCGCCTGCCTTGCGTGGTGAACGCCTATGCCACGATGGACACGATGCAGCGCGCCACGCTGGATTGCCTCTTGGGCCGCGCGCCCTTCTTGGGTCAAAGCCCGGTGGATCCGTTCTGCGGCTTGCCCGACGCGCGGTTCTGACGACGCACCTGCTCGTCAAGCTCGGCGTTGATGGCCCCGCCCAGAAGCACGGCCCAGACCGACAGATACAGCCACATCATCAGGATGATGACCGCGCCGATTGATCCGTAAATCGCGTTGTAGCTGTTGAAATTCGCCAGATAGACCGAAAACCCGATGGACACCCCAGCCCAGGCCAGCGCCGCCACGAGCACGCCGACCGAAATCCAGGGCGACCGGAACCCGCCTTCGACATTCGGGCCAAAGCGGTACAGGATCGACAGGCAGGTCAGCACCAGCAGGAACATCGCGGCCCATGGCAGGACCTTGATCAGCGAGGCCTCGAACGTGCCGAAGGTGACATACGACAGCAGGATCGGCACGACGACGACCGTCACGAGCGCCACGAAAAGCGCGCCGATCAGGGCCCCGGTCAGGATGAAATCCACCGCATAGCCCCACAGCCACCCCCTTGGCCGCGCCCGGTGCACCACGTCCAGCCCCTGGATCAGCGCCGACACCCCCGCCCGCGCCGAATAAAGCGCGATCCCCAGCGACAGCGCCGTGGTCCAGCCCAGCGCGGCTTTCGGCGCGGTGATCAGCCCCATCACCTGGTCATGGATCAGCGTCCTGGCTTCGGGCGGCAGGAACCGCTCGGCCACTGTCAGATAGCCGGTAATGACATTCGGGTCCGCCACCAGCCCCCACAGTGCCACTGCCGCGCCCAGACCGGGAAAGACGGCGAACATCGCGTAGAAGGCCACGCCCGCCGCGATCAGCCCAAAATGGCCATCTCCGACCCGGGTCGAGACCGCCACGACGAATTGCCAGAACCAGACCAATGCCTTCATGCCCGCAGCATCCCCCGGATCAAACCCCGGCGCAACTTGAAGCCACGCGCCCCCCGTGAAATGGTGGCGCCAACCTGGAGGACCCCATGACCTACACCCCCCGCGATGACCGCTATGACAGGATGATCTACCGCCGCTGCGGCCGTTCGGGCCTGCAACTGCCGGCAATCAGCCTGGGTCTTTGGCACAACTTCGGCCATGACACGCCCCATGCCACCAAACAGGCGATCTGCCGCACAGCTTTTGATCACGGCATCACCCATTTCGACCTTGCCAACAACTACGGCCCCCCTGCCGGCAGCGCCGAGGAGGCGTTTGGGGAACTCCTCCGTACCGATTTCCGTTCCCACCGGGATGAGCTTATCATCTCCTCCAAGGCCGGGTATCACATGTGGAACGGCCCCTACGGCGAATGGGGCAGCCGGAAATACGTCATCGCCTCTTGCGACCAATCGCTGAAGCGGATGGGCCTCGACTATGTCGATATCTTCTATTCGCACCGCTTTGACCCCGACACGCCTTTGGAAGAAACCATGGGCGCGCTGGATCATATCGTCCGGTCCGGCCGGGCGCAGTATATCGGCATCTCAAGCTACAACAGCCAGCGCACGCGTGAGGCTGTGGCGATCCTGAAAGCCCTTGGCACCCCCCTGCTGATCCATCAGCCCAGCTACAACATCCTGAACCGCTGGGTCGAAACCGACGGGCTGAAGGACACGCTGGATGACCTTGGCGTCGGCTCCATCGCCTTTATCCCGCTGGCACAGGGGCTTTTGACCAACAAGTATCTTAACGGCATCCCGGCAGGCAGCCGCGCCACGCAAGGCAAGTCGCTTGACCCGGCCGTCGTGGAAAAGGCCGTGGTTTCGGTCAAGAAACTGCACGACATGGCGCACGCGCGCGGCCAGACCCTGGCGCAGATGGCTTTGGCCTGGGTATTGCGCCCCGGCAAGACCGGCCCCGGCATCACCAGCGCGCTGATCGGGGCGTCCAAGCCCGAGCAGGTCGAAGACTGCGCCGCAGCAATCCGCAACCTCGACTTCACGGCTGCAGAACTGGCGCAGATCGATGCCATCTCGGAAGAGAAGGACATCAACCTCTGGGCCAAGTCCTCGTCCGACTAAGGCCCTGCTAAAGCTTTGCCACCTCTGCGCCGAAGCGGTCCACCAGACCACTGCGGCGCAGAGTGACGGCGGGGTAATCCGGTTCGGTCAGGATACGCTCAACGGTGAAATCGGGTTCGGCCTGCATCAGGCCCTTGTAAACCCGTGCGGCCTTGTCGCGTTCGCCCGCCCAAAGATACAGGAACAAAAGATGGCGCATCGCGGCCCGGAACCCCGGCGCGCGGTAATGCGCGGCCTCATAATGCGCGATGGCAGCGGTGTAGCTTTCACTGCGCATCGCGACCAGCCCGGACAGCGCCTCCCACCAGTGGACATGGGCGGTGCGGGCGGCGATTTCAGCCCCGCGGCGCGCAGCTTCCAGCGCGGCGGTTTGGTCACCGGTCCGGCCAAGGGCTGCCGCCTGTGCCAGATGGGCATGGGCATTATAGGGGGACAAGGCCAGCGCATCCCGCGCCAGGACGGCACCGGCATCAGGGTTTTCGTCGATCATCACCCGCGCCAGCCCGACCAGCGACAGAACCAGCGGGTTGGCCTTCGACAGCTCCAGCGCCTTGCGGGAATAGGCGTCAATTTCGGCGGTCAGACGGGCATAATCCGGTTCGGTCCGCTCGACATACATGATCTGCCGCACCAGCACCCGCCAGGCGTAAATCCGGGCCGAGCTTGCAATCTCGCCCGCCTCGGCCAGCAACTGATCTGCATGGCGCAGGCGGTCGCCGTTATAGCTGAACATCTCGGTCAACGCGTTGGCGATCAGCGCATTGGCCCGGCGCGGGCCGTCCTGACATTCGGGCAGCTGCGGGAAATGCGCCAGTGCGGCGTCGGCGGCCTGAAACACCAGGGGCGGCAGGTCGCCCGCGCCAATGAAATCCGCCTCGGCCAAAGGCACCGCCGCGCGCTGATTCCAGATGATCTGCCCGCTGGAGATCGAGGACAGGCTGACCAGCACATGCACCCGGTCCTGAATCTCGGCGCCTTCGACATGCAGCGCCATGCCTTCGCGCGGCAGGTCCGCTGGCAAGGGCGCTCCGCCCGAGCCATAGACGTCGATATGCGCAAACTCGGCCAGAAGCCGCCCGATCGCATCGGCCAGCGCTCGCCCGGCAAAGGCGCCAAGGCCCGGGGGCAGTCCCCCCATGCGAATGACAAAGGGCAGCCGCGCGGTCTGCGCCACCGGCGCGCGCGCCTGATCGGGGCGGCGGACCCCATGGGTGCTTTCCACCCGCGCCCGCTCTTCTTTCAGCCAGTCCTCGAAGGCCTGGTCGATGATGTCGATGCCTTCCAGAAACTCACGCCCCGACTGCAACGCCCCGATGGCAGCGTCGCGGTCCTGCTCCAGATCGGTGGTCACTCCGGTCAGCCGAACAGTGTCCCGGTCGGTTTCCAGCCGGTCCGCCTCATCGCCCAGCGCCTTCCTGATTTCCATCAGCGCCTGGCGCAGGCTGCCGCTGGCCTGTTCCGCCCCCCGATCCGACCAAAGCCGCGCTTCAAGCCAGCGCCGGGCGCGCCGCCGGTCGGGTGTCTGGCACAGCATTGCCAGAATCGCGCGCGCCTTCGCCCCCCGGGGCGTGCAATCACGCCCGGCGTCATCGCGCACCTCGAAAACGCCCACAAGGCGGATGAACATGCTGAACCCCGAACCACTTGACGCAAGGCTAAGCGGTCGGCCGCGCAGGCGCAATCACCGTGAATTCTCCGTCAAACGCTCAACTGCAGATATGTGCTGTCTTTGCCGAAACAGAAATCCGGTGCACCCTGCGCCCATCCGCAGAAGGAAGCGCCTCATGTCAGTATTTGGGACACACGGGACACACGGAACGCATGGCACCCACGGGACACACGGTACCCACGGGACGCATGGAACTCACGGCGTTTACGGGACGCACGGAACCCATGGAACACACGGGACACATGGCACCCACGGCACTCATGGAACACACGGCACACATGGCACACATGGCACACATGGCGGCGGCAGCTCACCGCTCCTCGCCTCAGCCCTGGGTCAGACCGCCGAAGCGCTGATCGGTTTCTGGGATGGCGTCGTTCCTGTCCCCGAGACCGACGGTGCCGATGACCTGACCCGCCTGATGCGGCTGGCAGCCTTCCCCCGCGCCTCGGTTCTGGCCTATGAGGGGATCAGCCTTTTCACCGTCCGCCCCGGTCAGAAACCGGCCCACATCGTCCGCACTGAAGGCAACCTCGTCAGCCTCACGCCACCCGAGGCCCCAAAGATCGCCGAGCAGATGGCCGAGGTTCGCGCCGCAATGGACCTGCGCGCCGACCGCCTGCCCGAAATCATCGCCCAATCCGATGGCTTCCTGCCGTTCTTTGCCGCCCAGATGCCCTTTGGCATGAACCGGCGGCCCTATACCGTCCACCTGATCAGCGCGATGCTCGACACGGTGATTGCCGTTGAACAGCGGATGAAGCATCTTTGCTCCGTCGTGCGCCCGGTGGACCTTACGCCGCAGATCCAGCCCGTGATCGAAACCCCCGGCCATTCCGCCTACCCCTCCGGCCACGCGACCGAGGCGTTTGCGACCGCCACCCTTCTCGCCGCGCTGAAGCTGACCGGCGCGGGCGTCGAAGATGAAAAGCTTGTGGATGGGGTGCTTGAAAAACTTACCCCCTCGACCGAAAGCGCGCCGGTGACCGATCCGGTGATGCTTCTCTACCGCCTTGCCGCGCGGATCGCCGACAACAGGACAGTTGCGGGCGTGCATTACCCGGTGGATTCGGCGCATGGCGCGCTTCTGGGCCTGTCAACAACCCTGGCCCTGATCGCGCATTGCCTGGGCGGCGGGCCAGAAAGGCCCGTCCCGGAATGGGCCGCTGATGGCAATGACTGGTCCGGCGATTTCTCATTGCGCAAGTGGTGTGCCGCCCTTGGCAACGGCGCACAAAAAGGCTGGCGCGGCGGCACCACCACCTTGCCCAAGACCGAGGATTGGCAGCTTCTGCCCGCCCTCTGGCAGGCCGCCGCGGCAGAATGGGGGCGCAAGCCGGCCTCGGCAAAGACCCCTCGGCGCAAGAAGGCCTAGGGCCGGTACCCGCTCCCCAATCCTGGCCAGACCATGACAGTTGCGGAGAGGGGCACGGCTGAGAGAAAGCCCGTGGGACGTCTGTCCCAGCGGGTTGCCAGAGGTCACCAGTTCTTCAGACGCCCGACCATGATCTTGATGCTTGTGCGGCCTTTGTCGTGCGCGATGCGCCTGGCTTGGTGTCCGCAAAACCAGCGACCGGCCACAGGGCCGACCGGGCAACCGTTTCGACTTGCCGTGACCAAACCGCGTCACATCCGCCGCTTCATCCGCAAATCGGCTTCCGTGCCCGCCGTCAGTTCCAGCCGCAGCTTGGCGACAATGGCGGCGGCAAAATCTTCCATCGTGGCCGCGCGCAAGACAAAGGCGCCATGCCCGGCCATCACATGCTGCCGGAAATAGGCGGCCATCCCCGAATCCTGCGTCTCGATGGCCAGTGCGTTGATCGTCACCCCCATCGCTTCGGCCCGGGCACGGATGGCGGGCAGCATCTCCTCAACCCTTAGCCCCCGGAAGTGTACCTGCCGGCCGTCACCTGACAGATCGATGATCCGCCGTTCGGCACAAACCTCTGGCGCCAGCAGCAGATCAAGCGACGTCTTCAGCGCCCGGGCAAGGCCAGTCATTCCGCGCCCCTCCAGACGCGGAAACCGCTCCAGATCGCGGGCCAGCGCCTGCGCATCTTCGGCCACCGTCAGGCGGCGGAAGGGCAGGATATCCGATCGCGGCGCGCTGTCGGCCCAGATCACCACCGCCACATCCACTTGCCCCGCCGCCCGCAGCGACGCCTGTACCTGGGCCGAGCGGAAGGCAGCCGCATAACCCTGCATCTGCAGGGCAAAGTCCTTTGGATCAATGCTGCCCGACGCATCAATGGCCAGCACCAGCGCCACATCGGCACAGTTCTTGCGCTCGCCGCTCATCCCGCTGGCGGCAACAGGCCCAGCCAAGGCCATCGCCGCACCAAGCACAAGGGCCAGCACCGGTGATGCCAGCCCCAGCCAGCCGTCCTGACGCGCCATGATCAGGCGCTGGGCACGACTTTGCCGCGGTGTGCGGTGACGCCCTTCAGCCAAAGCCACAGCCCGCCCGACCCGGCATTGCCCATCGCCGCCTCATCCACCGGCCGACGCTCTGCTGCCGTCCGCTCGACAAAGCTTACCATCGTCTGTGCCACTGCAATGTTCAGCATGATCTGTTCCTCCCTGTCGGCCGCGCCCTGCGGCCCTCTGACAAGAAGAATGCGCCCACCAACCGCGCCGGGCTGTTCCCTGGGTAACGCGCGCCACAAAAAATGCCGGGACGGTGTGGGTCAGTCCGCCGCTTCGCCAGCCTCTGCCAGCGCCTGCAACAGCGCCGTGTCGCAGATCAGCCGATCCTCAACCCGCGTGACCGACCCATTCTCGATCAGGGCCTGCAGCGCGCGGTTCACTTTCGGGCGGCTTGCGCCCAGCATGCTGGCAAGCTCGGTCTGGTTCAGCCCGGTCCGCACTTCGGCCCGAGGCGGAAGCACGCCGCCATGCGCCTGCTCCAACACGAACAAAAGGAACCGCACCAGCCGCGTCCGCAGATCATGGAGCGCGATCGATTCCATCTGGTGATTGGTCGCCCGCAAGAGCCCGCAAAGATGCCGGGCCACCGCCAGACCCAGCCGCGGCTCCATCTGCATGGCCGACAGAAAGCCGTCGCGCCACAGGATCAGGCCCGATGACCGCGTCATCGTGGTGACATCGGCCGACCGCGGCTGCCCGTCGATCAGCGCCAGTTCCCCGGTCACCCCGCCGGGGCCAATGGTCCCCAGCAGCATCTCGCGCCCCGCAGCACTGACCAGCGACATCCGCAATTGCCCGGATGCGACGATGACCATGTGGTTGCCCATATCGCCGCGCTGGAACAGGACCGTATCGGCCGGCCAGTCGCGCCAGACCGACAGCCGCGCAACAACCTCCAGCACGTCCGCCTCCAGCCCGCCGAACAGCGCTGTGCGCCTTAGCGCGGCCAGATTGTCCCGTGCGCCGCGCTGGTCCGGCCCTGCCGCTGTCATGGATGCGCCTCAAGCTGCGCGAGGATCGACGGGAACACGTCATGCGCCGCGTTCCGCCCGATCAGGCAATCCAGATGGCCGTAACCGGCAAAGACCTCACGCGTGAACTGGCTTGCACTGCCTGGCAGCGCCCCCTGCAGCCAGCGCTGGCTGCGCAGCGTCGTTTCCGGCATCACCAGCTGGTTCAATGCGCCGGAAATGAAATGGATCGGAAAGTTAAGCCGTTCCGGCGCGCCGAAATAGACATCCTTGCCCTTGGCATCCAGCGCCCGCCCGGCCTGCATGATCAAGGCCAGCTGGTCAAAGGGCAGCGTCGCCACCGGACCCGCAATCTCGTTCAGTGCGTCATGCGTTGCATCGGTCAGCTGGGCATGGCTGTAGACCGGGCCGAAGACGCCGAACACGCGGTGGCAGGTCGGGTTGTAGCAGCTTTCCCCCGGCGGGAAGGGCACGTTCCACAGCGCCGTGTTGATCAGAAGGTCAAGCGACTGGGCCGGGGTCGGCGTTCCCGTCGGCGGCACCGAGGTGCGCAGATCAAAGACCGGCGTGCCCTCCAGAAGCTGGGTCAGCGCGGGATTGCCCATCTCTGCGCCGATCAGCTTGGCCCAGCGTTCACCGATCCCGCCGTGGATGAACCGCGACAGGCCCAGATCGGCTTTCATCTGGTTGAACCACCCGGCCACCGGCTGAGTGGTGAATTGGCTGACGATCATCTGCCGCACGTTGGTCATATGGCCCGCCTGCAGGGCCATCATCGCCGTCAGCCCACCAAGACAATGCGCCAAAAGCTGCACGCTGCCCGGGTCGGTGCCTTCCGCCTTGCGCGTCGCCCGCACGAAATCCACCGCCCAGGGCCAGTCGATCGCGGCGATGTCGTCCATCGTGTAATCGACATTCACCTGCCCCGCCGCATCCATGTTGGCGGGGCTGGCCCGGTGGTCAAAGATCCAGACGTCAAAGTCCTTCTGCGCCAGCGCCGCCACCAGCGAGGGGTTGGTCCCGTTCGTGTCGGCCGCAAAGGCCATGCCCCGAAAGCCAAAGCCGTTGGCCAGGATGACCGGCCCTTTCTTGCCCGCGCGGAACCGCGTCAACTGCACCCGCGCCCCGTCTGTCATGACCGCCGGGTAGGTCTTGGCCACCGTTCCCGGCGGATTGGGCATCGGGTTCTTGGTGGGAAACTGCGCCGGGAAATTGTTCAGATAGGCCGCGATTCCCCCGTAGGTGCGAAAGATGGTCGTGGCGAAAAGCTGCGCGCCTTCCACTTCGCGCACCCCCAGAAGGGCCGCTGCCCCCTGCGCCCCCGCGTCGCCGAACATCGAGGAGTTCAAGAACAGCCGCACCACCGCGTTCAGGAAATCGGGGGCCGCGACCAGATCCTTGAACTCGCGCAACGCCACTTTCCGCAGGATCAGCAGCACGATCGAGGCGAGCGTCCGGCTTTCCGTCACCTCACCCTTTACCGTCCCCACCTGCTGGACGAAATCCTCTACTCCCAGCCGCATCAGCCCTTGCATCGGGTCCTGTCCCGGCAGGGTCAGACGGGTAGCAAGGGTGGTCAGGTCGGTCCACCAGTTGCTGCCCTCGCGCCGTTGCAGGGTCTTCTCGCCATGGAACTGCCCGCCGCCCGGCAGATCGGCCTTGTAGACCATCAGGAACCGGTCGACCGCTGCGCCGTCTTCACGCAGCAACTCGAACGTGCCGCCGGTGAACGGCAGCGTCAGCGGCTTGGCCTGTCCCGGCTGCGACAGCGTCAGCACACCGGACAACTGCGCCTTGTGGTCGGGGTCCGACACCAGCCGCTCCATATCGGCGGTGATGACCGTGAAGACCCCGTCCAGCGCCCGCCCTTCGGCCCGCCCCCGCGCCTCGGCCACCGCGAACGGGTCCGAAATCGCGGCCATGCGCCCGGGTTGGGGGGTGCTGACGAAGCCTTTCATCGTCTCGGAAAAGGTCAGCCCCGAGGACAGGTCGCCGACGATCCCGGCAAGAACCTTTTCCAGCCGCGCCAGCTTTTCTGAATCCGGCCCGCCGGTCTGCAGCGCGCCGATCACCTTGGCGATGTCGGTCGCCAGCACATTCAGCGCCGGGCCGATGTCGCCCTGCATGTCGGCGGCTTCGTAGGCAGCCTCAAGTGCAGCTTCCAGCGCGACCTTCTCGGTGCCATGGAAAGACTGCACATAGACGTTCAGCTTCTTGTAAATCTCCTTCTCGACCGCAAGCGCCTCGGCCTTGCTGAGCGCGATCCGCGCGACATAGTCGATCAACGTGACATGCGCGGACTTGGCTACTGGCACGATCGCCATCAGCGGATCTTCCGGCGCCGCCGGCGGGCCTTGCAGCGGCGAAGCAGAGCTTGCGGGTTTCAGCGCCGCCACCTTGCGCCACCCCCGCCGCGCGATCAGCCGGTCCATGGCGCGGATCGTCACGGCCGAAATCGTCAGCAGCGGATTGACCCCCAGCGATCCCGGGATCACCGCGCCGTCACAGACCATCAGCCCGTCATGCACCGCTGTGCCTGCACCGGTGTAAACCTGGCAATCGCTGTTCACGACGCCGAAGGCCGGGTCATCCGCCATCCGGCAGCCGCCGATGGGATGGGTGGTGATGACCTTCCAGCCAAAAGCCTCAGACCACATCGGGTTTGCCAGGTAATCCGCCCAGATCGCATCGCTTGCCGCCTGCAAAAGCGCGTTGTCCCGCGCAAAGGGCGCGCCCGCGCCCACCCCCGGCCAGACCACCTTCACGGCATCGGTGGCGGCGACATAGACGATCTCGCCCGCCGCATCGTCATGCGACATCAAGAGGTAGGACTGCATCTGCTCCATCGGGGTTGCATAGGCCAACGCCTCAACCCCCACCCCAGACATCAGCGTGTTGCCCAGTTCCGCCACGGCCTGCAGCCGCCGCGCGGCATCGGGGAACCGCAACTGCGCGCCGTTCACCACATCATCGCCGAAGAAGATCGCCGGATAAGCCATCGACAATGGCCCTGGCCCCACCCCGTCCTCGATCACCACGCCCTTGCGGACGGGATAGCCGTCGCCCCAGGTTACCTGGATCATCCCCGCGATGCAGGGCCCGGGCGTGAAGGGCCCTGCCATGTAGGGATAGGCCGAAGGCGGCGTCACCGGCACCGGCGTGTTCGTTCCCGCCCCGATGCTGAAGATCGGCGCGGCAGTGCCGTGGCTGGCCTGGGTCCAGTTCGCGTTGAACCCGAAGCCCAGCACGTCGCCATTGCCGGAAAACCCCTTGCCAAGCCAGCCCGTCGCCGCCTGTACCTTGCCCAGATGCACCGACCGGCTGAGGATCTCGGTCGATCCAAGGGTGCCGGCCGCAAGCACCACCAGCTTTGCGGAAATGTCGATCCCATCGGCGGCCGCCTGCCCGAAACTGGACACCCGCACCGACCATGACCCATCCGCCCCCGCCACCCAATGCACCTGCGCCTCGGTCAAAAGGGTCGCGCCGTTGGCCGCCGCATAGGGCAGATAGTTCATCAGCGTCGTGTTCTTTGCCCCGTAATTGCAGCCCGAACAGCAATCGCCGCACAGGGTGCAGGCGGCCTGATAATTGCCGAAATGGTTCGGCCCGTCCTGAAACCGCACGTTGATCGGCATCCGCTTGACCTTCAGCCCCATCGCCTTGGCCGAAACCTCAAGCGAGTTCAGTTTGGGCAGCTTGATCGCCTCAGGCAGCGGCACGGAATCGAGCGTCTGGATCGCCTGTGCATATTCCTTATCCAGCATCGTTGCGGCCCCGGGCGGCAGCGGGCCGCGCAGCGCCGCGGGCCAGACCGGGCGCGGCTGGCCATCCAGGCCGTCCTCCGTTTCTTCAAACAGCCGCGTGTCGGGTTCCAGTGCCACATTGGCGTTGATCAGCGAAGTACCGCCCAGACCGCAGCCCAGAACCACGCTCATATCCTTGTGGATGCGCAGGTCGAGCATGCCGTTGGTTTTGGTCAGCCGCCCCGCCTCGGACGTGGTGATCTGCGTCTCGGCCATCGCCTCGGCCAGCGAGCGGGGATAGTCCCCCGGCAGGATCTCGCGCCCCCGTTCAAGCAGCAGCACGCGCTGCCCCGCCTCGACCAGCTTGGCCGCCGCGATGGCGCCGCCGTAGCCCGATCCCACCACGATTGCATCGAAGGTCTGGCCCAGATTGACCCCCGGCGGCGGCAGCTTGCGCGCCTCGGCCAGCGTGGTGGAAATCCGCGTCATCCGCACTGCCATCACAATTCCCCCGGCTTGCGCGCGGCGCGGCGTTCCACCCGGTCCCCCAGCGCCATGTAGAAGCCCTGCTTTGTCTTCAGCTCGGCCGCGACGGTGGTGGAAAACGCTTTCCACGGCATCGCCTGCGCCGTGACTGCCTTTTGCACCGCCTGAAACAGCGGGTTCTTGGCATCGGGCTGCGGATCGGCGCTGATCACTTGCGCAGGCAGCAGCGCCTCACCCTCGGTCAGCGCATAGACCTGCAGCATCGCGCTGTTCAGGGCATCATCCAGAAAGACGACCCCGGCGCCTTCGACCGTGCTCAGGTCGGCGGTGTCCAGCACCCAGCCCCCGCTGTTGTAGACGCTGACCGGAGCCGCGAACCCCGGCACCACCAGCGCATCGGCAAAGGGTTTGTGCGTGTGCCCGAAGACGAAGGTCAGATGATCCGCCGGAGTTTGGCCCGGCACCTCTTCGGCAATCTGGGCCGCCACCACCTGCGACAGATAGTTTACCAGCCCGGCGATGGAGGGTGGCGAGAGATAGCTTTCGTAATCGAACCGCTCCAGATCGGCATAGGACCCCAGCACCATATCCACCACCGCCCGGCAGACCCGCTCTGTCCATGTCTCGGCCAGACCGGTCACCGGCAGGCCCAGCCCGCCCTGCACCTGCCGCATCAGCATGGCCGCCACCCGGTCTTGCAGAACCTGCGACGCGCCGCCCGTCACCATCATCTCTTCGGCCAGCGTGACCTCGGACCCCACCCGCCCGTCATCGCCAAGGGTTGACCAGACATAGTCGATCCAGCTGCCATTCTCGGCCTCGATCCGCTCGGCCGTCATTGGTGGCACCGGCTTGCCGCGCAGCGCAGCACGCAGGGCCGACATCGCGGTATAGGCGCTTTCGATGAAATGGCCGTGATGCAGCACCGCAAGCCGCCGCACGCCCGCCTGCGGTTGCAGGCCCATGTTGGGGTAATAGGTCGCGACTTTCTGCGTCACACCCCCATCCGCAAGGATCGCATTCAGCAGCGTTGTCGTCCCCATCGCCTGCGGCGGCTGGAAGGCGGGCGAGCTATGCGCCCAGAACTGCGGGTTGCCCGGCCCTTTCGCAGCACCCGCCGTCGCGCCAAAGCGTTCCGCCGTCCAGAGCGCGTGGTCATGGTTGCCCGGCACGAAGGCTATCGAAGCGAAGAGATCCCCCGCCCCAAGCGCCCGCAGGAACCCCGAGAAGATCTGCGATGCCTGATCCGGCCGGCCCAGCGACAGGTCCAGCACATCCCCCAGCAGCACAAGGTTCGGCTTGCCATAGACCGCCGTCAGCGCCTTGATCGTCGGCACGAAAGCCGTCGCAAAGGCTGCGGTCGTGGGGCTGATGCGGGATGGATCGGGCCGCAAGTCTGCGTCCAGAACGGTCAAAAGGCTTTCCGCCGCACCGGCATGAAAGTCCGACAAAACGACGGTCAGCCCCAAGGTCCCAATGCCCCCACGCCTTCGGAATGATTGACAACCGCAGCCTGAGTTAAATCTATTGAACTGGCTACCTTGTTTTGGTTCCGATCGCCTCTTTTATCTGAATGCGTGGCACGTCCTGACGGAAACGGGAGCAACGACCGACTTGACACAGGACATCGCCAGCGAAATGCGCTGGGTCGCCACGATGATGGTCGATCTCGTCGACTCCACGGCCCTGACCGAACGGTTGGGAACGGAGAAAGCCTTCAACCTGATCCAGACCGTGCTGCGCAGCGCGGTCACCCTGATTGAAACCGAAGGCGGCCATGTCGTCGATTTCGCGGGCGACAGCCTTTTTGCCATCTTCGGCGCGCCCGTCGCCATCGAGAACGCCGCCATCTGCGCCGCCCGCGCTGCCCTTTCCATCCAGCAGGACAGCCGCAATCAGGCCGCGGACCTGACCGCCCAGTTCGGCCATGCCCCAGAATTGCGGGTGGGTCTTGCGGGGGGCAAGGTCATGGTCGCGATGCTGGACGTCGCACAGGACCGCAAGCTCAACGCACTTGGCACGGCGGTCAACCTTGCCGCGCGGGTGCAGGCCCTTGCCGGCGCGGGCGACATCCTTTGCGCACAGGCCATCACGGACGAGCTTGAAGGCTTCGCCCAGCTTGAACCGATGGGCGAGCGTCATCTGAAGGGGATGGCCCAACCCCAGACCCTTCACCGCCTTATTGGGCTGAGACAGGACCCCTCCACCCTCACCGGGCGGATGGAGCGCGGGGCAAAGCTTCATATAGGCCGCGACGCGCTGGTTGAAAGGCTGTATCGCTGGGTGTCGACCCCAACCGAAGGGGTGGGCCAGCTGGTCATTCACGGTCCGCCCGGCATCGGCAAGTCACGCCTTTTGCGTCATGTGCTGGACCGGCCCGTTTCCGGTCAGCATCTGGCGCTGGCCTATTGCACCCCGTCGGATGCGGGGTCATCGCTGGAACCCGTGCTGAACCTTCTGCGCGCCGCTGCCCGCACCGCAGGGGCCACAGCGCCCGCAGCACAGGACCGCTGGCTGCGCAGCCTTCTCGGCCCCGAGGCACGCCCCGGTCCGGGCCTCATGGCCCTTCTTGCGGGGTCGGCCCGCGGGACCGGTCTTCTGACCGACGAAGGTGCCAGCGACGCGCTTGAAAACCGCCAGAACATCGGGCAGGCGCTGACCCGCCTTGCCCGCGATCCCGACTGGCTGGTGGTCGTGGAAGATGCCCACTGGCTGGACCCGATCAGCCGCGACATCCTGTCCGACGTCGTGGCCAGACCCGGCGCGCGGCTGCTTCTGACCAGCCGCAGTCCCGCGCCCTTGCGCGACGCCCCCGGCGCGGGTGGCCGCCTTGACGTCACCCCGCTTAGCCAGGCCGACATCGCCCAGCTTTGCGCCCAGACCCGGCCAGACGCAGCGATGGCCGCCGATTTGCCCCGGATCATCTTCCAGAAGTCCGAAGGTAACCCCCTCTTCGCCGAAGAGCTTTTGCGCCACATCGCCATGACGGGCCATGACCAGCCGCTTGCCGATATGTCCGCCGGCAACATCGGCGCCATTCAGAGCCTTATCTTCAGCCGCTTTGACCGGTTGGGCCAGACCGAGAAAGCCGCCCTCAAACTCGCCGCGCTGATCGGGCGGCAGGTCCGCAAGGTCCATCTTGGCCTGCCCGGCGATCAGGAAGACGTGGCCGACCGCATCCTTGCCAAAGCGCTGCACGAGGGCCTTCTGGAACGGCAGGACGATGGCGGCCACTGGCAGTTCAGCCATGTCCTCATTCAGGAAGCCATCGCCAACTCGATCCCGGACTCTGAGGCGACCACGCTTCACCTTGCTGCCACCACCATCCTGCAGGCCGAAGCGGCAGACCTTGGCGGCGACCTTTCCCAGCGCCTTGCGCTGCATTTCGAAAAGGCGGGTCTGCCCGCCCGCGCGACCCCCTTCCACCTTGCCGCAGCGCAAGGGGCATGGCGCATCTATGCCCTCGACCTTTGCCTGCATCACCTGGAACGCGCGACCGCCCAGATCGAAACCGCCGAGGTCGCATCCCAAGGGCAGCTTGTCGCCGATATCCTGACAAGCTACCTGCGCGTTCTTGATGTTGTCGGCCACTGGACCAAGCTTTGCAGCGTCGCTGATCGGCACATGGACCGCCTGCGCGCCCTTGCCGAGCCTGCGCCGCTGATCTTCGCCCTGACCATCCGCGCCAAGGGGGCGAACCAATGCGTGGATTTCGTCACCGCCCGCGCCCGGATCGACGAGGCGCTGAAGCTGGCTGAAGCCACGGGCGATGGCAACAGCATCGCCGTGGTGAAAAGCGTCAAGATGGATATCGTCAACGATCACGCCGACTGGCAGATTGATGATGTCCCGCGCCTTTTTGAGGAAACCCGCGCCTATGCCGATCATGGCAACGACCCCCATCTGGCGCAGCTAAGGCTTTACGAGATGGCCTCACACTACCGCCAGACCGGCGACATCCCGCAGGCTCTTAGCCTGTCAGACGAGTTGATCCACCTTGGTACCACCCGCAACGACAGCCGCGCGCTTGCCTTCGGCTGGTGGGTCCGCGCCTCGATCAGCGCGATGATCGAAAACTACCCCCGCGCTGAACAGGAGGCGCTGGAAAGCATGCGCAACTCGTTGCCGGGGACGATGGATTACAGCACCGCCAACATGTTCCGCATCGGCTCACGCATCATGGCGGGCGACCGATCCATCACCACGGCCTTTCTCAAGGAGCTTTCGGCCCAAAGGTCCGCCTCGGGCGACGCCTCCGTCGCCATCATCGCATCCTTCTTTGCGGCCGTTGTGCATCTGTCGCGGGGTGAAGTTCGCGCCGGTCTCGCCCAGCTTGCAAGGACCGATACCATGGTGGATGCCGGGGCTGAGCGTGGCCTTGTGCAGCACTACCTGATCAAGAAGGCGGAAATCTTCATGACCGTGGCAGGTCTTTTCCCCAATCCCCTGCCCGAGGCGCGCCTTCCCCTTGCCGAGATTCCCACCGCCATCGGCCTGCGCCTGACAGCACGCAAGCGCGCAAAGGAAACCTACGCCGACCTGCGCGCTCGTATTGCCGTGACCGAAGGGTTTCACCTGGCTCGCATCCAGTTGGGCGAAGGCCGCATCGCCCTGGCCGAGCGTCGCCGCAGCGAGGCGGATCACCTGATTACCAGTGCGGCCGCGGTGTTCCGCGACCAGGGCGTGCAGCACTTTCTGGACATCATCGAAACCTTCCCACGCTGAACGCCGCCACGGGCGCACATCTGCGGCCAGCGACGGCGCGCCACGCAGACGGAGGTGGTTTACTTTGGTGCAGGTGTTCCGGATCGGCGTCTTCGGCGCGATGCCCCGCCAGACGACCTTGGGGTCAGCGACCGGTGACGAAGGCTGTTCCTGGCTGGCCGACGCAAGAAGCGGGTTGCCGTAGGCACTCAGGTCGCGGTCAGCACGGCCTTTTGCAGCTGCAGGGGTCGGGCAGGTTCCGGGTAAGCGTGACCAAGGCGGTGGGGCTTTGGCTTTCAGCCAAGCTCACGGAAGAACGCCGTAATGGCGGCTTCCAGACGCCACCGCTCCACGGTCGAAAAGTCGCGGTCCAGCTGCAATTCCACCTTGCCGGGCGCTGCGGTGCATTTCACCTCACCCACCCTAAGCGGCAGGCACAGCACGGTCTTCCCGCGTTTGGCCGGCCTGCCCCGCCCAGGATTTCCCCGCGGGGAAATCTGTGGCGGTTCCCCCGCATCAAAGGCCTGAAGCAGTCGAAGCTCAGCCTCGGCCGTGCGGCGTGGTTCGCGGCGCAGCGCCTCGACGATGGGGGTCACGAGTTCCGGCTGCACCTCAAGCCGGTGTGCCAGCGCCAGACCCAGGGCGCGCGGAATGGCTTCGGGGTGTTCCAGGTGCTTTTCCAGCCGCGTCAGCAGAAAAGCAAAGCGCCGGATGTAGGACCGTTTCTGCGGGTTGGCCGAGGCGAAGAGGAGGTTCACCGCCTGATCCAGATCCTCGCAGCCGCCGACCTGATCTTCGGCATAAGCCCGCGCCAGCCGGGCCATTTCCGACCAGGAGATATCCTTGCGCACCAGGTTTTCATCGACCATCCGGCGGTACAGGCTTTCCACCGTTTCCCCGGCGGGAACCAGACTGGCCGGGATCCGCGACCAGCGATCATCGCCGGTTTCCTGCAAGAGCCTGCGGTAAGCGGCCAGGCGGCGCCAGCCTTCCACAAGCTCATACCCCCCACCCTTGCCCGGTTCGACACGAATCGGGTTTGAAAGGCCAATGGCCTGTAGCGAGGCCAACAGATCGCCAAGCTCCGGGTCTTGCCGGCGGGACCGGTCGCGGACCAGCTTGGTCACGCGGATGTCGTCGAGGTAGATCATGTCGGTGATCAGGCCCAGCTTCTTAAGCCGGACGAATTCATGGGCCAGCGCATCGTTTTCCGACCCGATCGCCGGTTCAACCTCGGCCCGTTGCCATGTGGCTTCGCCGGTTTCGACGCTGGCCCCGACCTTGGGCAGGCCAATGTCGAGCATGCTGTGCTTCTTGGTCATTGGTCATTTTCCATCTTCGCCAATGCGGTCAGGACGGGAACCGCCCGGACTGTTCGACGGCGCGGGCGTGTTTGACCGGGTGCGAGGTCATCCTGCCACCGAACACCTTGCCAAAGGCATCGCGCATCGCACGGTCCGGTTGTTTGCCCGGCTCATCGCGGGTCAGAAGGAACCTTAAGTCGATGAATTCCTTCGGCAGCATCGATTTCCCCGCGGGGAAATCCGGGCCGCAGGCCTGTGTGGCGGATCAAGGGAAGGGCGGGGGGCTAGGCCTGGAACGCGGCGGCGAAGGGATCGGGCAGTGCAAATTCGGCGGCGGCCCGGGCACGACCTTCGGCCGACATCTTGCGGGCGGTCTTGGTGACGATCTCAAGCAGCGCCGCCGTGTCATGCTTCGCGGCAAAGGGCTGGAAGTACCAGCGCAGGAACACAAAGCAGATGACGTCCTCCAGCGCCTGAACCTCGGGATCGCGCTTCAGACCTTCCTTGCGCAGAAGGACACCGACGCGGTCGCAATCCTCGGGCGGATAACCCGCTTCGGCCATGATCCCGGCCACCCGCAGCGCATGGCGGCGGGCCTGTTCGCGGCGCCAGGCAAGATAGCCTTCTTTCCCCGCGGGGAAATCGGCGCGGGGCAGAAGCCAGCGTTCGACATGCTGGCCCCTGGCTGCGATCTGCAGGACTTCCGAAGCCTTCGGGAACAGCCGCTCAAGCTCAACCGTCATGCGCTGGCCGTAGAGCAACGCCTCAGCCCTGGGGTCGGCGGCATTGGCCGCGTCGACAAGGGCCAGGGCGTGGTTCAGCTTGTCGGGTGGGGTCATCTTCGCGCCTGTGCAACTGCATCATCCGGCAGTGTTGCGCAGACTGGCGATGGCGTCGAGTGGCCTTGAGGGGGGCAGCTTGGTAGCGGGCCGAAACCTCAGGTCGGGTGGCGGGCGTTGACGCCGGTGCGGGGACGATCGGGGGACATCTTGACGGCAACCCCGTCCTTGGCCAGCAAGGGACCCGCCAGCCCTGCAACCATGCCAAGCATTCCCCCAAGAACATAGGCCATCAGGGCAAGCCCGATCCCGCCCCCAAGGGCAAGCACGCTGGCCGTTGCCGCAAGTGCTGCCGCAATTCCAACAAGTACAAGCTTAACAGCCATTTACTAAACCCTCATGCGAGTCATTGGGCAATACTCGCCGTTTGATTGTGGCACGATGTGGGCTGCCGCGATAGGGATTACATTGCCTTTTAAGAAAGTTCTTAGAAGAATACTCGCCCTAGGGTTGTTGCTGGATCACGGCTTGGCCCGTGTGCCCTGATCGGGTAATTAAGCCACGGGACAGAGCCTGACCCAAGGTGTTGTTCCGGATCGGAGTTTTGTTTGCCAAGCCTGCCTGATGCCCGTCGCGTGCTTATTCTGGTCGAGAATCTGCCCGTCCCGCTGGACCGCCGGGTCTGGCTTGAGGCCACGACATTGGTGCAGGCGGGCTATCAGGTCAGCGTGATCTGCCCGACCGGACGGGGCTGGGACAAAGCCCATGAGGTGATCGAGGACGTCCATATCTGGCGCTATCCTGCACCGCCCGAGGCCCATTCCGGCGCGCTGGCCTATGCGCGGGAATGGGGCGGGGCGCTGTGGCACATGGCGCGGCTGATGCGGGTCGTCCGGCGCGAGCGCGGGTTTGGCGTGGTGCAGGGCTGCAACCCGCCGGACCTGCTGTTTTTGCTCGCACTGTGGTGGCGGCCGCGCGGGGTGCGGTTCCTGTTTGACCATCACGACGTCTGCCCGGAGCTGTTCGAGGCCAAGTTCGGCAAACGGGGTCTTCTGTACCAGATCATGCGCCTGTGCGAGCGGTTGACCTTTGCCACGGCCACCGTCTCGATCGCGACAAACGAAAGCTTTCGCCGGGTGGCGCTGACCCGGGGCAAGATGCGGCCTGAGGACGTGTTCGTCGTCCGCTCTGCGCCGCGGGTGGAAAGCTTTCTGCCCGGCCCGGGGGATGTATCCGTCCGCAAGGGGGCCGGTACAGTCCTGGGCTATGTTGGCGTGATCGGGCAGCAGGAAGGGATGGATCTGCTGGTTGAGGCTGTGGCGCATCTGGTTGGCCCCTTGGGGCGGGGGGATGTGCATGTGGTGATCGTGGGCTTTGGCCCGGCCCTGGCCGAGATGCAGGCCGATGTCGCGGCGCGCGGGCTGTCGGGGCATTTCACCTTTACCGGGCCGCTGTATGGGGCAGGGCTGCTGGATGCGCTGAATGCCATCGACATTGGCGTGGCGCCGGACCCGAAAAACGCGATGAACGACATTTCCACCATGAACAAGGTCATGGAATACATGGCGCTGGAAAAGCCGGTGGTGCAGTTCGACCTGACCGAAGGGCGCGCCTCGGCCGAGGAGGCGTCGCTTTACGCGGTGGCGAATGATCCGGTTGATTTCGCAGCGAAAATCGCCTGGTTGATGGATCGACCGGAGGAACGGGCGCGGATGGGGCGCATTGGCCGCGCGCGGGTGTTGGAGCGGCTCTCGTGGGCCCATTCGGCACCGGCGTTGCTGGCGGCCTATGACCGGATCTTTGCCCGGATCAAGCGCTAAGGTTCAGCCCCGGCCCTGCCAGAAAAGCGCCAGTGTCAGCCCGGCCAGAAAGCCGCCAAGATGCGTTTCCCAGGCAAGCTGGCCGCCTTGCAGGGCCCAGACGAGGGCGTTCAGTGCAAGGAGCAGGGCGATCAGTCCCGTCGCGCGCAGGACTTGGGTGGCAAGGCGGGGGGCACGGCGGACCTCAGCCATCAGCCAATCTGCAGCGAGGCCGAACAGCGCCCCTGACGCGCCGACCATGGGTGCGGCGCTGGTGGTCAAAAGCCCGAAGGCCGTCCCGCCCCCCAGCATGGCCAGAAGCCAAAGCCCGATCAGCCCGACATTGCCACGCCGGGCCACCACCTGCGGGCCAAGCCAGAGAAGCGCCATGAGATTGCCGGCAAGGTGCAGCGCCCCCGCATGCAGCCAGGCGTAGCTGACAAACATCGTGACCGGTTGCAGGGCAAAGTTAGGGGTCCAGCCGTACAGAAGCCCGGCCCAGAACGCCCCTTGGGTGTAGGCCAGCGGCCGCCAGCGCGCTGACCCCCAGACCCCCCAATCCGCCCCCAGAAGCACAAGCTCGGGCAGGGTGCAAAGGATCGCCAGCATCCAGACGGACCAGGGAACGTCATGGGCAAGGCGATAGGCATTGTGGCGCATGAGCGAGACAGTGGCGCGGGGGGATCGGGCTGGCAAGGGCCAAGCTTTGCAGGTGATTCGGCGCTGGCACGGGAAACCGGGCGGCCCGACTGTCATCGGTTTGGCAACAGCCTCATCCCATGGGCGAGGGTGGATCGCTGGTGTCGTGCAGTCTTCAGCCGTGGGTTGCAAAGCGCGGACGCAGGGCGAATTGCCTTTCGGCGGGTCGAATTGGCGGTTAAATTAGTGTGAATGTAGTTCTGGAAGGTTTGCCCAAAGTGCGGAAGTCAGTTGTCAGGTCCATCGTCATCGCCTCAGCCCTGGCGTTTTCCGTCGGGATGGCTGCGGCCAGCACCGTGTCGCTGAAGTTTGACGGCGGGACGGCAAACGGTGTCGTGACCATCACTAAAGTCCCTGAAGACGTCAAGAATCCAGGTCGGGTCGGCGCCTATGGGTTCAACATGGTGGATGTGACGGCGGGCGGCAGTGTGCTGGGCAAGTTCGTCGCCTGGTGCCTTGACCTTGACCATTACCTTGCGCCAAGGGGTGTGGCCACGCCTTACACCGTCACCAAGAAGCCGTTCAGCAACAGCTATGGCCTTGATGCTGACGACATGAAGCGCGTCCAGTCCGTGTTCAATGCCAACTTCGCGAATGTGGATCGGACAAACGATACACAAGCAGCTGCGTTCCAGGTCGCCTTGTGGGATGCGCTGTATGACGACGATTTTCTCGCTGGCGACGGGGATTTCAAAATAGATCGCAGTGGCATCAGGAGGCAAGCAGATGTGTATCTGGCGGCAGCCAAGGGTTACACCGGGAAGAAGGTCTGGAACCTGACCTTCCTGGAAAGCAAGGACAAGCCCACCCGCCAGAACCTGGTCACCGTGACGCCGGTTCCAGTGCCGGCGGCGGCGGGGCTGATGCTTCTGGCACTTGGCGGGCTTGCCGCTGTCGGACGGCGTCGTCGCGCGGCCTGAGCTTACGCAACAGACCAACATCCAAGGGCGGCCCCAACGGGCCGCCCTTTTTGTTGGCAAATGCGGCGGGGTGGGGGGCGTTTCAGGACGGCGGGTCGATGCGAAGCTGCCCTTTGCGCGGCAGCCGCCGCAGCATGCCAAGAAAGTTCCGCAGGTTGGTGCGCAGCGGGTTCTGCAGGGCGGCGGCTTTCAGCTGCATCCCCTGATAGTCCGGCACCGGCCGCCCGGCGAGGCGGAGCGCCAGAAGCCGCGCCAGCGTGGAGCGTTTGCGCAAGCGTTGGCCGGGCTGGATACCGGCAAGCTTGGTGATGTCGAAGGGCGCGGTGTGCAAGTGCCCTGCCGCGGTCGCCGCTGCAAGGATCTGCGCGCCAAGCGGGGTGCGTGCCACGATCAGACTGATCCCCGGCGCCTCGGCAAAGCGGGGGTAGCCTTGCGCGTCGCTTTCCCAGGCATCGGCACAGACGATGTCGGCGGTCATGCCCACCCCATCCGGGCAGATCTTGCAGCGCAACTGCACATGGCGGCTGAGGATATTGCCCCAGCTGTCATGATAGCTCATCGAGCGTTCGGTGCCGTCCTTCAGCGTGGCGGTGGCGCGGCCGGGCCAGCCCATACCGCGATACCGGAAGCGGGCCACGTCCTCTGGCTGCACGCCAAGGGCGGCCAGAACGGCCTGGCCGCCGGCATGGCTGGGCACACCGGCGCAGAAGAAGGACAGGATGACCGGAAAGCTTGCGGCCACTTTGGGGTCCGCTGCCGCCATGGCACGCAGGGCGGCGGCATCGCAGGGCTTTCCGACAAAGGCGTGACGACGGCCCGAGGCGAGGTGGCTTGCAAGCTCTGCCAAGGGTGATGAGGGCGCATAGCGCGACCCTGCGGCGGCGGTGATGGCGGCGGCGTCCGTGCTGACCACGCTGGCATTGCCAATCGCCAGATCAGGGCTCGCGGCGATCTGCACGACCGCGTCCACCACGCCCGCCGCCAGAAGATGCACAAGGACCGCCGACAGCGCCCCCCCGGAGGACCCGGCAAAGCGCAAGCCTTCATCCGCGGCCCAGCCGGTCTGCATGCTGATGTGGGGGCCCCAAAGGACGGGATTTTCCCGCCCCTCTGCCGCAACCTTGACGCCAAGGCCCGGGCAGGCGTTGCGGATGGCCGCCTCCTCGCCGGGGTCGAGGGGCGCGGATTGCACGGGGCGCAGGTAGCCCGGTTCCGCCACTGCCATGCTGACCTTGCCCGGCGCGAGCGCCGCGCAGGCCCCGCAGCCCGCACAAAGTTCGCCCCGCAAGACGCGGGCCAGAGCGGGGCTTTGATCCTGGCGGAGCATGCGGGCAACAATCCTGATGGCGTCATGGGTGACTGCCTTGCCTTAAACCCCAAGTTTCCGGCTTTTTCCAGAGCGCTTCCTGCGTTTCCGCCTTAGGTCTTGACCACGGGTCGGCAAAGCGAAACAAGCGGACACCCCGCCCCCTTGCGCGCCCCGCAGGCTGTCTGAAAGGCCCTTGGTCCCGTGTTTCGCAAAGCCCTGTTGATCCTGTCGGGCAATGCCTTTGCGTCCCTTCTGCTGTTGGCGCGGACGCTGATCGTTGCGCGTCTGATCGCGGTCGAGGACTTCGGCATAGCGGCCACGTTTGCGATCAGCATGGCGGTGGTCGAGATGATGTCGGCCCTCGGGTTGCAGCAACAGATCGTGCAGGCCAAGGACGGCAACGACCCGCGCTTGCAGGCCGGGCTGCAGGGGTTTCAGCTGTTGCGCGGGGTGGTGGCGGGGCTTGTGCTTTTCCTGCTGGCAGGGCCGATCGCGCGGCTTTTGAACGTGGAAGAGGTGACCTGGGCCTATCAGCTTTTGGCGCTGGTGCCGGTCCTGAATGCGCTGGTGCATTTCGACATCTACCGGATGAACCGCACGATGGTGTTTCTGCCCGGCATCCTGACCGGGGTGGTCCCCGCGGCGGTGTCGCTGGCGGTGGTCTGGCCGCTGGCGGTGTGGTTCGGCGACTGGCGGGTGATGCTCTGGGCCATCCTGGCGCAGGCGGTGGTGACGGTGCTGACCTCGCACCTCGTGGCCGAGCGGCCCTACCGGCTGCTGTTTGACCGCCAGATCATGGCGCAGTCCTTCCGCTTTGGCTGGCCCTTGCTGGCCAATGGGGTCCTGCTGTTTCTGGTCTTCAACGGCGAAAAGCTGATCGTCGGGCGCGAGTTGGGGATGGCAGAACTTGCGATCTTTTCGATGGGGATCACCCTGACCCTGACGCCGACCCTGGTGATGGCGAAAAGCCTGCAGTCGTTCTTTCTGCCGCAGCTGTCAGCCTTGCAATCTGGCGCGCCGGTCCAAGCGCATACAGGGCATGACTTTGGCCTTTTGGCCCGGGCAACACTGCAAGCCGGGCTTTTGGTCGGGACGGTGCTTGTCGTGGGCGTGCTGCTGGTCGGCGACCCGCTGGTGCATGTGCTCCTCGGCCCCAAATACGCCGAGCTGGTGCCGCTTCTGGCGGGACTTGCGGTGATGCAGGCACTGCGCGTGTTCAAAAGCGGCGGGTCCATCGTGGCACTGGCCAGTGGCCAGACCGAAAACGCGGTGGTGGCCAATCTGGTCCGCGTTGCGCTTTTGCCGGTGGCATGGGTCGTGGTGCAGCAGGGCGGCGGCCTTGTCGAGGTGATCTGGATCGCCATCGCCGGAGAGGCCATCGGCTTTGTGGTTTCGCTGGTGCTGGTCCGCTATCGGATTGGCCTGTCGATGCGGCCCTTGCTGCCGGGTCTGGTGTTGACCGCAGCCCTGATGGCGGTGTCGGCGGCTGGATTTGCACAGCACAGCACCTTGCAGGCATCGCCGCTGCTGAATTGGGAAGTTGCTGGTCTGGCCCTAGTCCTGTTTGGCGCCTTAATCTACAGCATGCGCGACTTGCGCCACTATGTGGCTCGGCGCCTGACGACGACGTTTTCCGAGTGAGCGTGCCTCAGCAAGACAGGCCGTAGGCCCAGAATCAAGGGTTCGGCTTGCGGTAAGCCGCGATGGACCCCGTTCGGGGTCCGGTATAGGTTGGCCGTCGGTCGGCAGCAGAGGCGGGCGGGGGTTGTGGTAAAAGCGAACGGGCCGGGGCAGCGGTTGCGGCGGGTTCTGGGGTCGGTATTCAGCTGGCAGGTGCTGATCCACCCGTTCCGGATGCTGCACTACTGGGGTTACAGCCATGCACTCCAGCGCCCAAAGCTGACGCTGGGGCGGGATGTGCGGTTGGCGCCGAATGCCTCCTTCCGGAATGGTGAGCGGATCGCCTTGGGCGATCAGGTGCAGGTCGGCGAATACACCGCGCTTTGGGCGGGGCGGAGCACGGGCTGGATCAAGGTCGGCGCGCGGACGACCTTCGGGCCAGGATGCTTCGTTACGGCAGCAGATTACGGGCTGGCCGCCGGGCAGCGCATCACCGAGCAGGAGATGACCGAGCGGGATGTCGTGATCGGGGCGGATTGCTGGATCGGGGCAAAGGCGGTGATCACGGCGGGCGTGACGCTGGGCGATGGCTGTGTGATCGGGGCGGGTGCGGTCGTCACGCGCGATGTGCCGGCCAATGCCATCGCGGCGGGGGTGCCAGCCAAGGTGATCCGGCTGCGGGGGTGATCGCTTTTGCGGCGGCTTTGCGGCTTAGCCCGGGGGCAGGGCAGCCTTGCCAGTGGCCGCCTGGCGCAGCATCCAGCGGGCGCGCAGAAGCCTTAGGCGGATCAGCACGCCTGTCGCGGCAAGACGCTCTGCGCCGGTCAGCCGGTCATGACGCAGGATGCGTGGCAGATGGGCGGCAATGCTGAGCGGCATGGCAAGCGCCCGAAGCGCCCAGGTCAGCCGCGCCCGTGCGCCTTTGCCATGCACGCCGAAGCTTTCCTCGGTCAGCCGAAGCCACTTGCGCCTCAGGGCAACCCAGTCCCCGCGCGACGGGTGGGCCACGCGCAGTGTATCGGCGTAGACCAGAGTATGGCCGTGCGCTTTCGCCCGGTGGCACCAGTCGAGATCCTCGGACAAGCCGGGGAGAAAACCGCCAACATCGGCAAAGATATCGCGCCGGGTCAGAAGGTTTGCAGTGACGGAAAAGCCTTTGCGTTCAATGTAGCTGCGGTTGTCGAAGGCGAAGACCGTCTCGAACGCCTGGGCGCCGGTGCGGGGGGGCGGCGTTTCGTCAAAGACCCGGATGGCGCCGCCCACAAGATCGGCCTGGCCCGCCACCTGCAAGGCGGTTGCAAGCCAGTCGGGGTCAGGCACGCAGTCGCTATCGAGGAAGAAAAGGCGCGCCGCTGTCGTCTCGGCCACCCCCCGGTTGCGGGCAAGGGCGGCGCCTTTGGCAGGTTCGATCACAATCCGCAGATCGGGGAAGCGGACGCGGACCGCATCGAGAGGCTCGGTCGAGGCGTTGTCGACCACGACCACCTCAATCCCGGGCGGAACGGGCAGCAGGGCCTGCAGGCAGCGCAGCAGACGGGCGCTGTCGTTGTAATGCGGGATGATGACCGCCGCGTCAGCCATTGGCGCGGGTCATCAGGGCGATAAGCGCCGCCTCGTAGGCCTGAAGTTTCGCACGGCCACGCGCCAAGGCGGCGGCCCCCTCGCGGGCGACGGTCGCCCGATCGTCATAAGCGGCAGCTATCTTTGCCAGGATCGACGGGCCGGTTTCCTTGGTGCAATCAACGGTCCGGCTATAGCCAAGTGAGCCGAACAGCCCTTCGAACTTGCGGCTGTAGGCCATGGGCACCACCGGCACGCCAGAGGAAAAGGCCGCGATACAGGCATGCATCCGGGCGCCCATGAAGAAATCCATCCCGGCGATGTAGCTTTTGGCCTCGGACGGTGAGGCGAAGGCTGGGGCGAGGACGGTGCCCGGAAACTCGGCAGCAAGGGCGGCGCAAGCGCGGTAGTCATCCTCGCCCGTCATGCGGCCTTCAGGGACGATCACATGGGCCACAAGGTGGACTTCGGCCCCCAGACCCTGGAAATGCCGGATGAGATCCCGCATGAGGCCGGGATAGTCGAGTGCGATGCCAAGTTCATTCTTGCCGGTATAGCCCCCGCCCATCAGAAGGCCCGAGACATTGATGCCAACACGCGACGGGCCTTCGGGGCGGGTGCCAGGCGGGGTATAGGGCAGGACCAAGGCGAGATCAGAAGCTTCGATGATGGGTCGAGTGACCCCCATCTCACGGGCGGCCCGGGTGGAAAGGGCATCGCGCGTGGCCACCACCGCCGAAAGCCGCATGGTGAGTTTTGCCAGGACCTTGGACCAGCGCTTGGTGAACGGGCCGATTGTCTGGGGCGCCATGACCAGCGGCGTGCGCGCCAGATGGGTGAGGAATTTCATCACGAACATCCGCACCAGCCGCCCGGAGCCGTAGATGTCGGCAAAGCTGTCGCCGGCGCCGATGTCGATCACCAGATCCGACCGCCGGGCCATTGCAAAGAAGCCGCGCGGACTTTTGAGGAAGCGGCCGTCAAGATCAACCGCGCGGATATCGGGGCCGGTCACATAGGGCGCTCGGGCATCCTTCCAGTCGACAATGGTGATCTCCATCTCGCGGCCAAGCTGGCGGGCACAGCTCCGCAGCACCTCCACCTCGGAAGCGGTAAGCGCGCCGACCCCCAGATTGTCGGAGCGGCTGGAATGCATGATCAGGCAGATGCGGATCGGGCGAGAAGGCATGAAAGATCGGTCCTTGGCGACGGGTCAAGAGCGCAAGGCGTGCTGCAGGACCCGGGGGATATGCGTAGCGCGATGCCTGCTTGGGTTCTGCCGCGCCGGGGCCGGGGTCTGCAAGCCCTGATCGCAGGGGTCAAGCCGCGAGGCGAAGGGCGCGGTTAGCGTTGGCTCCATCGGCAGGGCGTGGCGGTTTCGGTCTTTGCCCGGGAATATCGGCGGTTCTTGGCCAGAACGTGGCAAAACGAAAGACGCCGTGGGGCGGTGCGCGCCATTCCGCAAAACTGTGACTTGGCCCTGTAACCCCGGCAGGGCAGAGTGTGGGCGTTCTTGTCCTGGGTGCCTTGACCATGTTCCACCGCAGCTTTCCGACCCGCCGCAGCCTGTTCGGTGGCCTTGCTGCTTTGGTCGGCGCCGGCGTCTTGCCTGCCCGAGCAATGGCCCAGACCGTGGTCGCGGGGCCAGAGGCGCTCGCCAATGCGTTGGACGCCGCAGTCCCCGGCATGGTCCTGACGCTGGCTCCGGGGGATTATGGCAGCCTGAACCTGCGCCGGTTAAAGGGGGCGCCGGGAGCGCCAGTAACGCTGGTTGCGGCTGACCCACGGCGCCGTCCCCGGTTTCAGCGGATGGACCTGCGCGAGGTGGCGCACTTGGTGCTGGAGGGGCTGGAGTTCGATTACAGCTTTGCCCCCGAGGACAAGATTCACCATCGCCCCTTCACTGTGGTCGACAGCCGCGACATCGCCATACGTGACTGCCTTTTCGACGGCGACAAGGCCAGGGGCGTGTCCAAGCTGGATGACGGGTTCGGCTGGGCCTTCGGGCTTGGGGTAACCGACGTGTCAGGCTTTACGCTGGAGCGCTGCGAGATCCGTGACTTTTTCCGTGGTCTGGTGGTCGCCCGGTGCAACGACGTGACAGTGCGAGGGAATGACCTACATGACCTGCGGATGGACGGCATGAACTTCGCCCAGGTCAGCCTGGTGACGATTGCGGACAATCATATCCACGACTTCAACCGGTCGGTGAACAGCAAGGATCATGCCGACATGATCCAGTTCTGGACCAATGGCACCGATGCGCCATCCAGCATGATCACCATTCGGGGCAATCTGCTGGCCTCTGGGCGGGGGGCGTGGACGCAATCGATCTTCATGCGCAACGAAGAGGTGGATACCGGGCGCGCCGGGCCGGAAATGCTCTACCGCGACATTCTGATCGAAGAGAACGTGATCGCGAACGCCCACCTGCACGGGATCACGGTCGGCGAGACGGACGGGCTGACGATCCAGCGGAACACGGTGTTACGCAATCCTGTGTCCGAGGGGGAAAAAGACAACCCCACGCTCTGGACCCCGCAGATCCGCGTGGCAGAAGGTTCGGTGAACGTGACTGTCGCGCGCAATGTGGTGGCCAAGGTCGCGGGGTTCGAGGGGCAGGCGGATTGGCAGGTCGCCGACAATGTGCCCGTCCAGGACCGCACTCGGATCGAGGCGGGGTTCTTCGACAAGCTCTTTGAGGGCGACCCGGCCGATCCCGTCAGCCTGCGCTATCGCAAGGGCGGCCCGCTGGACGGCGCGGGCATCGGTGCTGCGCGGCTTCAGCTTGACTGATGCCACCCGGCTGCATCAAAGGGGGTTTGGCCTATCCGCCGAAAGAGTTACCCTGTCCGCGATGAGCAACGCCACCACATCCTTTGCACCCGCCCACCGCCGCCCGGTTGCTCGCGGGATTGCGGCGGAGACTCAGGCCCGGATCGACGCGGGTCTGATGTCGGGAAAACTGCCCTGGCCGGTGGTCATTTATCTGTTCTGCGTGGTGGTGCCGATCTGGTTCAACGCCGGGCCGTTGTTGATGTCGACCCTGCGGCTGTTTCTGATGGTCATGATCGTCCCGATCCTGATCCGGCTTCTGATGGGGGCCTACGGGCGGGTCATCATCACCGATTGGCTGTTTGTCGGCCACACCCTCTGGATGGCCGTAGCCCTTGCAGTCAAAAGCCCCGAGGCCGTGGTGACGCAGGTCGGATCGGTCGGGATGGAGTTTCTGGGCGGCTACGCCATCGGCCGCGCCTATATCCGCACGCCCGAGGTCTTTCTGGCCCTCTGCCGCACTCTGGCGTTGATCGTGCTGTGCCTGACCCCCTTCGCACTCTACGAAGCGCAGACGGGCAGGCCACTGATCGTTGAATACATTGCCCGCCTGCCCGGGATCAACAGCGTCGGGATTGTCAGCATCGACCAGCGCATGGGGCTTGAGCGTGTCCAGGGTCCCTTCGCCCATCCGATCCATTTCGGACTTTTCTGTTCTGTCGCCTTTTCGCTGACCTTCGTCGCGTTGAAGGGTGTCGTCTCGGACAGCCGGCGCTGGATGGCGGCGATTGTCGTTGCTTTGACGGGGTTTCTTGGCCTGTCGAGCGGCGCCTGGCTCGCCATTCTCTTGCAGGTCGCGCTGATCGCCTGGGCAACGGTCTTCGACCGCATCCGGTGGCGCTGGTGGCTTTTGGTGGGCCTCTTTGCGCTGGCCTATGTGGTGATCGACATCTTCTCGAATCGAACGCCGATCGGGGTGTTCATGAGCTATGCGACCTTCTCGGCGCATAATGCGTATTGGCGCGGTCAGATCTTCGAATGGGGCATCGCCAATGTGCTTGGCAGTGCCGTAAAGGGCATTCCCTCCAGCATGCTTTTCGGCCTTGGAATGCGCGACTGGATCCGTCCGCACTACATGTTTTCCGGCAGCATGGACAATTTCTGGCTGGTCATGACCGTCCGAAATGGTGTGCCGGGTTTCCTCATGGTTGCCATAGGCTATGCATACGTCATCACGCGCGTGATGCGACGCGATTTCACGGGTGATCCGGTGCTGGCACAGATCAGGCGGGCCTGGGTCTTCACGTTCCTCGGCCTGACCTTCACGCTTTGTACGGTGCATGTCTGGGGATCGGTCTATTCCTTTGTCTTCTTCATGTTCGGTGCCGGGGTCTGGTTGATCGCTGCTGAACAGGCGCAAGAAGGGTCTGGTGCGCCGGACATTGTTGAACCCCACCGGCGACAGACGACCTTCAGTCGCTTTGCCCACCGACCAAGGATATCCCGAACATGACGCTTGCCCCGCTGGGTGTAGTGCTGGTTGCCTACAACTCTGCTGACGTGATCCTTGATTGCCTTGAGACCCTGTTTGCCGCTGCCAGTGCAGATGGGACGGCGTTGCGGGTGGTGGTGGTGGACAACGCCTCACCCGATGACGGCGTGGCGGTGATCCGGGATTGGGCTTCGGGGGCGGCGACCTATGTCCCGCCGGTCGACCTGCCCTTTCCGCATCGTCCGGTACCAAAGCCCGTGCCTGCCGAGACGCTGGAGGTCATTCCCGCCGGGATAAACGGTGGCTTTGCGGCGGGGGTGAATGTCGGGCTCCGGGCGCTTTTCGCGGACCCTGCGATGGAACGGGTTTGGATCCTGAACCCCGACAGCGTGGTTCCGCCTGGAACGCCGGCAGCTTTTGCCCGGCACGACGCTGGCCCTTTCTCGCTGATGGGGGGACGTGTGCTTTACTATGATCGCCCGGACGTCATTCAAAGCGATGGGGGCACGCTGAACCGTTGGACGGGGGTGACGGGCAACTTCAACCTGTCCAGAGAATTTCCGGGGGCGGCAATGCCCCGGGCTGAGGACCTCGCCTTCATCTGCGGTGCAAGCATGGTGGCAAGCCGTGCCTTTTGGGATATGGCAGGTTCGATCCCCGAGGAGTATTTTCTTTATTATGAAGAGGTTGACTGGGCCTTGCGCCGCGGCCCACTGCCGCTTGCAGTGGTCGCTGAAGCAATTATCTACCACCGGGCGGGCAGTTCCATCGGGTCTGCCACGTTGGAGCGTTCCGCCTCAGCCTTCTCGATCTATTTCAAGTCTCGCAGCCGGATGAAATTCATCCGCAGGTGGTTTCCCTTCGCACTGACGACCACACTCTTGTATAGCTTTGCCAAGATGGCACAACTTACGAGCAGGGGAGAGGGTCAGGCGGCAAAGGCGATGTGGGACGGCACCAAGGGGAGCTTGCCACAAGGCCCTGTCCTCGACAGACTTTCCCCCGAAACCTTCCGATTGATTTTTCGAAGGAACGGGTAAGCGGTGATGCCAGGCAAGGTCTTCCAAAGGTATCCTGACACCTTTTTCGAAGCGGTAGGCAATTACGGGTTCATTCCGACATGCCGCACGCGCCTGCGGGATCTACTGCTCTACCTGCGCAGGCTGTATTTGGTGAAGGTGTGGAAAATGGACATCCACCCGATGACGTTGGTGTCATTGAAAGCGGTTTTGGATCGCACTTACCCTCGGGGAATTCATATCGGCGAAGGCAGTGCCGTCAACTTTGGCGCAGTGATCTTGACCCATGACGTTGTTGTCGGAAAGCACGCGCACACTCATATCGGGAAGTATTGCATGGTCGGGGCACGCGCCATCGTCATGCCGGGCCTTACGGTCGGAGATCACTCTGTCATCGCCGCCGGGGCTGTGGTGACCAAGGATGTGCCACCAAACTCCATCGTAGCGGGCAACCCCGCAAAGGTGATCCGCACCGGCATCATGACCACAAACTGGGGAAAGTTGACTGACAAGGGCACCAAGCCGGAAGGGAGCTGAGTGTCCCCTGCCCAACTGATCGCCTATCTTGGCCCGGCTGCGCTGATTGCGGCGGCGTTTGCGGCCTTGCTCTGGCTTGGCTTACGCCGACCGTTTGGCCTTGGGCTTCGCCACGCGCTGACCCTCTTTCTGGTCTGCTTCTTTCTGACGCTGACCCAATACCCGCTTCCTGATCGGGCGGTCCTTGATTGCTCGGCAGGGGGCGTGGCGCCGATCCTGCGACCGTTCGAGACCTTTGCCCATATCCAGCGCATGCTGATCTGGGAGGGGAATGACCCCGCCGCGGTTACCTGGCGCAGCTGGGTTGGCAGCAAGGTCCTGCAGGCGGCGGTGATGAACTTTCTGCTCTGCGCGGCAATTGGCGCAGCCTTTGCTTGGCAGGGGAGGGCAGGGTGGCGCGGGGCGCTTGGGCTTGCGGTCATCCTGTCGGGCGGGGCGGAGGTGGCGCAGCTGACCGGGCTTTTCGGCCTTTACCCTTGCGCCTTCCGCACCTTCGAGGTGGATGACCTGATCTTCAACATCAGCGGGCTCATGGCGGGCTTTGCTGCCCTGCGCTGGCGGCGGCAGGCCTGATCTGGCGTGCCGCAAGCACTGGCAATGGCTTAGAGAAACGCTGTCTGGCCCCGAATCATGCCGCAGCCTCGCAGGCAGGGTAAAGGTTTGGGGCGAAACGGGGACTGTGCACCGATTCACGCAAATAGCGCGGGTTTACGGGTCATTGGGTCGGGGTGAAAACGAAACGCTCAACCATAGCGTGCAAACGGCACGTAAGTCTTTAAAAACTGCGGAAAATGATTGGCGACCGTGCTGTATGCAGGCATATTGGCTGGTGAATGTGGTTTTCGTGACTTTGGGGTCCAGGTATGATCAAGACTTCTCTTTCTGCACTGGCGCTGGCGGCGGCGTTTGCAACGTCCGGTTCTGCAGCAACGGTGACTTTCACGGCGGTCGGCTCTACCGGCGTTCCGGCAGGCTATGGCGCTGATATCGGCGATGCGTCCTGGATTGACGCTCCTGCAACTGTGGACGGAAGCCTGTCCGGCCAATATGCCTCGCCTTACGGTGAAGGTGTAGACGGTGAGACGGATTATTTCACCGTCGGCACGCCGAGCCTGCCAGAGTCGGGATCGCCCGCAGTAATGCTTCTGGCGTCTGCGAAGACCACCTTCAGCATGCTGTGGGGAACGGTCGACATCTACAACGCTGTGACATTCTGCGGCAGTGACGACTTGTGCGCCACTGTCAGTGGTTCGCAGGTCAAAGCAGCGCTGAACGCGAGCGAAGGCACCAAGAACGCAATCGTAAACTTCACAAGCGGTTTTGCCTTCACCACGGTGTCGTTCTTCTCAAACTTCGGTCGGACGGATGATCAGGCAGCGTTTGAATTCGCTGTTGCTCCGGTTCCGGTCCCGCTGCCAGCTGGCGGCTTGCTGCTTCTGGGTGCGCTGGGTGGGATTGCCGCACTGCGTCGTCGCAAAGCCGCCGTCTGATACCCGCGTCGCAAGAATTGCTTTATCAGGGCCGGGCTTACGCCCGGCCTTGTTGTTTGTGGCAGGGTGCAGCGCAGTGCGCATGGCTGCAGCTTGGATCAAGCGGCTTGAAGCCCGGCGCCCCAGGTCAAGGCCCCTCAATCACGGTCAAGGTGAGTGCGCCCTGATCAGCCCGGGATGAAGCGCGGCAAGCGACCAAGTGCTTCGATCATGAAGCGCTGCATCCGGGCCTCCGCCTCTGCCTCGGTCTCATTCGCGCCGATCGGGGTGACAAAGCGCACCAGGGCACCGTCGGTCCGGCCGATGGTCAGGCTGTCCCAGACAACTGAAGCCTTGGCGAGGTAGTCATTCGTCATCCGCTTGCCGCGCTGTTCGAACCAGTAATAGACCAGTTGCTTGGACAGGCCTTTCTGGATCACGGCGCGGTTCACGACGAAATCGCCGTAGATCGTGCCGGGGATCGACACCGGCGTGGGCGTGATCGAAAACACCTCCCAGCCACCGACGGGAAGGCACACTTCAGGCGAGTGGATGCCGGAGCCTTCAGTCTGCTTTTCGTAGAAGGCGGCGAAGAGGTTGACATAGCCCACCTCACCCGGGGCCTGATAGGTGGCGTTGATGTAGTCATCAGCGCCGAGAACCTGGAGCACATCAGGCTCCAACTCAGACATCTGGCCAGACCAGGTGCCAAGGTTGCTTGGGAAAAGGCTGAAGGGATCGCGGTCCACGGCCACGGCGGGCGGGGAGGGCGTGGCGACGAAAGCCACCGACACCGACAGCGTGGCCAGCGCCGCGACGATGATCCCGCGGGCGGGGGCGATGCCGGGCAGGCGGCGGAACTGGTCGGCAAAGCCGGTGGTGTCCAGATCAATCGTGTCCGAAAGGGGCTTGGGATTCGGCGTCATCCGCTGCAGGCCGATGGCCATCAGGAACAGAAAGCCGATGCAGGCGCCAAAGATCACCCAGCCTTCGAAGAAATGCAGGAACCCCTCGGCATGTTCGATCCCGTAGCTGTTCACCAGAACGCCGATCATCCCGATCCGGAAGCTGTTCATGAACACGGTCAGCGGGGCGGCCATCAGGAACAGCACCGCCTTGTGCCAGAACGGCCCCTGATACAGGATTCCGAAGAGGTAAGAGAAGGACAGGATCGGGAACAGGTAGCGCAGGCCGGAACACGCCTCGGCCACCTGCAGCTTGTAGACGCCAAGGTCGATCACGTTGCCTTCCAGGAACACCGGCACGTCGGCAAGGCGGATGAACCAGACCCCAAGCTCGGACGAGATGAGCTGGAGGAAGATCGTCAGCTGCCAGAAGAGGAACTGCGGCAAGGGCAGCATGAAGATCAGGTGCAGCACCGGAAGCTGGTGCCGCCGCCCCCGGTCCCAGCCCATGCAGACCAGAACCACGCCGCCCACCCAAAGGATCAGCGCGTAGGTTACAAGGTCAGGAATGCGGACCAGGTTTCCGAAGATACCAAAGGCCAGCGCAAAGAGGATCAGCGCCACGCCGGGTTTGCGGTCAACCGGGGCGAGGGGGTCGTGGGGCGGGGCCTGCCGCAACTCTCGCAGGAAGAGGTAGAGCGAGATCAGCGGGATCAGCGGGCCATGGCTGTATTCGGCCGTGGACCAGGCCGAGACCAGCGAGGCCAGGCCAAGCCAGAAGACCGGCACCGCCGCCACCACCAGAAGGATGAACCAGCCAAGACCAGCCGGATTGACAGCCCCTAGGCGGCTTTGGACGTTGGTGACGGACATGGCGGCGGAACCCTTGAAAATACCGGGAAAATAATACCGGAGCGGGCGTGGTCTGGCCAGTGGCAGAACCCGGAAAACACACTGTTCACGGGAAGTTAGACAGTCATTTGCGGGCCCTTTGTCGCGGTGCTTGGCCTGACCCCGGCAATCCGGCATGATCGGCGCGGGGCGCAAGGGGGCCAGCGGGCATGACATGGGCCAGACGGGGCGGTGTTGGAACGGTTGCCCTGGCTTTGCTGGCGGCTTTGCCCCTGCGGGCCGAGGGCCTGCCGCCCGCGATTGGCAGGATCAGCTATGGCGGGGTGCCGGAACCGGGGGCGGCGGTCTGTTCGGGTGTGCTCGTCGCGCCTGATCTGGTGCTGACTGCGGCGCATTGTGTGCGTGAGGCGGCGCAGAACCCGGAGAGTATTCAGTTTTCTGCCGGTTGGTCGGGGGATGGGGCCGGGGGCACGCCGTCCGGGCAAAGGCAGGCAGCCGAGGTCATTCTGCTGCCGGACAGCGGATTGGCAGGGACGGAGCAGCTGCTGCAGGATGTGGCGCTGATCGTGCTTGAGGCGCCCTTTCCGGCCGACAGCTTTCCGCCCTTGGCCCTTGCCGCAGCAAAGGAGGGGCCGTTCACCCTGATCGGCTTTGCCCGCAGCGCCCCGGACCGTTTGCCGGACCCGGCCTTGTGCAGGCCCCTTGCCAGACCGCCGGGGCTGTTGGCCCTTGACTGCCCCGTGGTGTCAGGCAATTCCGGCGCGCCCTTGTTGCAGCGGGATGGCACGGGCTGGCGGGTGGTGGCGGTAATGGTCGCCTCGGCCAATGGGGGACCGGTCCGGTCATGGGCGGTGCTGCCACCTGCGCCCTTGCGGCTGCGGATTGAAGACGCGGGAGACTAAGGCTGCTTCCCGGTCAGGGGCGCCACTCGAACGCGCGTCGCAATTCCAGAAAAACGGTGTCCGACGTGGCGCTGCCAGTGGCATCTTCACGGCGGATGCGGTGGGTGACGCCAGCGTCCAGCGCCCAGTCATCGGTCAGACTGTGGCTGTAAGTGGCGGAAAGCGCTGCATTCCGGGTCGTCGCATCGGTGGCGGTGGCCTCAGATTCGCTGGCGGTCAGGCCAAAGCGCACTGATCCCAGCGGCGAAAGCGTATGGCTCAGCCCCAGGTTGGCTGTGGTCACAGTGGATTCTGCATCACCGTCGCCTGCGATCACGTCGCGGCGCAGGCTGGCGGTCAGGCTGCCGCGCGGCAGGTCCTTTTGCCAATCAAGGGCTGCGGTCGGGGACAGATCACCCGTCACCCCGCGCGTCAGGCCAAGCTGCAGCGTCAGCGCGCTGTCGGGCAAGGTCCAGTTGCGGCTGAAAGACAGGCCGGAGCGGGTGCCGTCTTCGGTGTCTTCGGCAAAGACGCTGGCCAAGGCAAAGCCCGCAGGCAGGGTGCGGCGCAGGGCAAGCTCCGGGCGCAGGGTGTCACGCGGGGTGGCCCCGTCTTCGTCATAGCGCGACCAGTCGAGGGAGGCAGTCACCTCGGTCGCGGGGTTCAGGGCAAAACGGAGCGACCCACCCAGGTTCGTGCGTTGGGTATCAGCCTCGGTCGTGGTGCCGCTGTAGGTGGTGTCGGTCAGCCCGGCGGTCAGCGACCCACCCCAGGGGCCGTCGGTCCCGAAGGCAAAGGTCAGCGTGCCCCCGGTGCTGCGCTGGGTGCCGTCGCCGATGACATCTTCGGTCACGCCACCGGTCACCGGGTCCAGCACCAGACCGCGCAGGGTATCAAGGTCATTCTCGCGCAGGAACGCCGCCAGTTCGACCGAGGAACTCGCCCCGATCCGTTTCAGGGACAGGCGCAGGTCGGGGTTGATCAGGCCGTCGGGGCTGCCATCATCGCTGTCGGTTGACAGGCTGCCCGCCGCTGACAGGGACACGGCGCCAACGCGGGTGCGGTCGGTCAGCCCGAAATTGAGGCGTGAGGAAAGCCGGGTCGCCTCAGGATCGGCCGGGGTGGAAAGGCCGGGGTTGGTGATCGCCTCAACCCGGGCCGATAGCCCGAAGTTGAACCGCAGCCCGCCATCTTCCTGCGCGGCAAGCGGCAGTGCGACCAGCGCAATCAGCGCGAGCCCTCCTGCCGTTCCTGCGATCCGCCCCGGTTTCTTCATGCCTGCCCTTTTGCGCCCGCGACCTTTGCGGCCCGTTCTGGCGCTGTGGTCTTATTCGAAAAGCTTGCGCTGCGGCACCACGATCACATCGCCATCCTGCAGAATGGTGGCCCCGACCTGGCTGGTCCCGCGTTCGATGGCGTCATAGCTGAGCGTGGTGATCTTGCCGGCCCGATGCAACTGCACCCGCTTGGTCGCCGCAAACGGGGAAAAACCGCCCATCTGCGCGAAGGCCTGAAGCAGGGTTGTGCCAGGCTTGACGTCAAGCTTTCCAGGATTGCCGGCTTCCCCCATCACGAAAACTTCGATCGTGGCGGCGGCGCGGGCCGTTCCTCCCGAGGAGGCGCGGGGTTCGGCAAGCTTTTCAAGCGAGATGAAGACGTTCGGCGGCGTGGCAAAGTTTGAGGCGATCCGTCCGGAAAGATCGGCCTGCAACTGCTCCAGCGTGCGCCCGGCAGCGACGACGCCACCCGCCAGCGGGAAGGAGATCCGCCCATCCGGCGATACCAGCGTTGCGCGGTTCAGACCCGGATCTTCCAACACCTCAACGCGCAGAACGTCACCGGGCCGGATCTTGTAGCCGTCCTGCGCAACGCCAGGCGAGGCCAGCGTCAGCACTGCCACGAAGCCGGCGAGGACCCCCGTGACGGCCCGTGCGCATATCCCTGCAAATCCCCGTTTCATCTTCCACTCTCCCCTGGGCCGGTGATGGCGCGTGCCATCTGGTCCCAAACTGGCCCGCAACATGGGCCTTTTCCTGATTTTAGCGGGCATCTGCCCCTGTCGAAAGCAGAATTGCCCGTATTGGTCACAAAGCGTCGCCAATACGGCGGATAACGTGTCTTCTGCGCCGCATTTGGCCCTTTTGGGCCATCATGGGGCGGGTGGCAGCGTTGCCAAAGTCTCCCGCGCGAGGTCGAACTGCGGCAGTTTGCTGTCGCCAGCGATGTCCAGCGCAAGGGTCAGCTGGCGGCGGGCATCTTCGGGGCGGTTCAGTGCGGCGTAGAGCATACCCAGGTGAAACTGGGTCAACGCATCGCCGGGCAGGCCAGCGGCGGCGGGTTCCAGATGGCGCAGGGCCTCGTCCAGATTGCCGCGGCGATATTCGATCCAGCCATAGGTATCCTGGAACGCTGGCACATCCGACCCGCGCAGGCGGCGCGCCACGGCAAAGGCCCGTTCAAGGCTTTCGGGGTCGGCGCGGTGGGTCGTGATCAGGCTGGCAAGGTTGTTGGCCACCACGACATCAGCGCTGTTTTCGGCATACATGCCTTCATAGATCGCGATGGCGCCTTCGAAATCGCCGTCCCGCTCCAACTCACCCGCCTTGAGCCAGCGCAGGGTGCCCGAGGTGGGTTGTGCGGCAAGGGCTGCGTCAAGCACAGCCGTCGCCTCATCCGTACGCCCGTCCGACAGAAACAGCCCATAGAGCAGGCGCGCGGCCGCTTCGGCGGCGGGGTCCTTGGCGATGATGTCGCGCAGGATCGCCTCAGCCTCGGCGGTTTCACCGGCCATGGCATGCAGACCGGCGCTGAGGAGGAGGAGTTGCGGTTCATCCGGGCGCTTGGCCAGTTCCGCGTCAAGGGTGCGGCGCGCTTCGTCCAGCTGGCCGTTGCGGGCCTGGGTCTGCACGATCATGCCGATGGCGCGAAGGTCATCGCTGCCCTGACCGATCTGGCTTTCAAGGAAGGCGATGCCTTCGGTCACGCGGTTCTGATTCAGCAGGAGCACCGTCTGCAGGGCCTTTTCTGCCTCAAGCGCCTCATCCGTGCCGATCTGGCGCAGGGTGGCGCCGATCTCTTCGACGAGAGGCCAGTCTTGCGCGGCCATGTGCAGATCGGCCAGTTGCGTCAGCACGGGCACGCTGGCCGGATTGGCCTGACGGGCATCGGTCAGCACGGCAATGGCGGCCTCGGTGCGGTCTTGCTGCAGAAGGAATGCGGCATAGCGCAGCGATGTATCGACCGCCCGGTCCGACACCTCAACCGCAAGGGCGAGGCGTTCACCGGCAAGGTCCACCGCACCGTCGCGTTCATGCGCCTGGGCCATAAGGGTCAGGATTTCGGGGTCACGCGGGGCCTGATCAAGGGCGGCGCGCAGATCGACGATGGCGTCCCCGGGCTTGTCTTCAGCCACCAGCCAGCCCGCCCGCATCTTGAGCGCGTCGACCATGGTGCTGTCTTCGGTAAGCACCTCTTCAATCCGGGCGCGGGCACCGACCTGGTCACCGCTGGCTTCAAGCATCCGGGCCAGCATCACCTTGATGCGATTGGTCTGCTCGGACGGGGTGGCCGCGGCGATCACGGTTTCCATCTCGGCCATGGCTTCGGTCTGTTTGCCGGCCTCAAAATCCAGCGCCGCCCGGAGCGAGCGGTAAAGATCGGCATTCGGGGTGCCGGTATTGGCGGTGATCAGCGCCTCAAGTTCAGCGCGGACAGCATCGGTGCCCTGCGACACCTGCAACAGCTGCAAGACGGCAAGATGCCCGTCCGGGACACCCGTTGCTTCACCAGCCAAACGGCGCAGGATCGCCTCGGCACCGGCAGTGTCGCCTTGCGAGAGGTACCAGTTGACCAAGGTGCCGCGCACCTCTTCGTTGTCGGGAAAACGGTCGAACATGGTTTGCAGGTGGGTGCCGATCTCGGCCATGCGATTGGCATCGGCCAGAAGCCGCAGCTTCATGTCGTAAAGCTCGAACGCTTCCGGCTCGGCGGCGATGGCAAGGTCGATCTCGGGCAGGGCGGCCATCGGGTCATCGCCGGTCAGCAGATGGTCGATCAGCACGCGGCGCGCCAAGATGCTGGCGGGATCGCTGGCCAAAAGCGCGCGGGCCTGATCGGCAACCGTCTTCTTGGCCTCGACGTTGCTGTCGATCACGGCAAGCCGATAGTCCAGCACGATGCGCACCGCCGCCACGCCAGCCAGATCGGGGGAAAGGCGCAGCGCTTCGCGGCCATGGCGTTCGGCTTCATCCCAGTCATTGCGCTGGATCGCCAGTTCCGCAAGTTTCAGGCGCACATCGGGCGTGTCGGGATATTGTTCGATCAGACGCAGATACTGGCCATAGGCTTCGTTCACCTCGCCCCGGGCCAGCACGGTTTCGGCGTAAAGCTGGCGGGCTTCCTTGTGAAAGCCGTCCAGGTCAAAGACGTTGCGCAATTCGACCAGGGCACGGTCTGTGTCGCCCGCTTCCAGAAGGACGAGGGCGGATTGGTAATGCCCTTCAGCGCGCTCTTCGGCGCTTTGGCAGCCAGACAGGGCCAGGGTCGAGACGATCAGGGCAACGGTCAGAAACGGGCGCAGGCGCATGGGTCTATTCCACTTGGAAGGTCATGCCGATCAAAATGCAGCAACGGTCCCAGGTGCAAGACAGATCGGCGTTATAGGCTGTCGGAAAGGGGCGGTGTCAGCACCCCGTGCCGCGGGTGACGACCCGGACCGTCGCCAGCAGGATTTGCACGTCAGTGGCGAAGGACAGGGTCCGGTCATAGTCTGCATCATAAAGGGCGCGGGCGCTGAAGCTTGATTCGTTGCGCGCCGACACCTGCCAGAGACCGGTGATCCCGGGCCGCAGGCGATAATAAGCCTCACCTTGGTAAAGCGCGCGCTGCGACAACATCATCGGGCGCGGTCCGACCAGGCTCATGTCGCCGCGCAGGACGTTCCAAAGCTGGGGCAGTTCGTCCAGCGACGACCGGCGCAGGATCTGGCCAACCCGTGTGATCCGCGGATCGTGGCGCAACTTCTGGCTGTGGTCCCATTCCGCCCGTGCAGCCGGGTTTTCCGCAAGAAATTCCGACAGTTTGCTGTCCGCGTCGACGTCCATCGAGCGCAGCTTCCACATCCGGTAGGTCCGTCCACCCTTGCCCACGCGATCTTGACAATACAACGGCTTACCACCGTCAAGCGCCACCAGCAGCGCCAGAAAAAGGACCAGCGGCAGGACAAAGGGCGCGGCCATCAACACAACCAGAACGTCAAGCATCCGCTTCAGGCCATTGCGATAAGGCCCGACGCGACGCGTCACCAGGGTTGCGGTTTCGGTTGAGAAAGCCTGCTTCGGCTGATCAGAGGATCGGTAGTGGGCGGTCATCTCAGGCTTTCTAACGGGCACAACACAGTGCGCAACAGGACTCACATATAACGGTGCCGGCATCGAAACGCTTGAAGGGCAGATCGGGTGCAGCAGCGGCGGGCAGACTTCTTCTAATTGGCTGGACCATAGCATCGGGCGTCGGACGTGGCTAACGAAAATTAACTTGTCCGGCATCGAATCGGTCCAGCAAACTATTGAAATGGACAATGATTTTTATCTGCAGGATTGTTTCCTTTAAGGCGCTTCTTTGTTGGTAAACGGGCAGAGCGGGCCAGCCAAGGCAGGCCAATTGCGGCGAAAGGCCACAGAATCAACGCCTCACCGCGCGAAGCGGCCCGCTATCCGCCGGGGTGGTACTGTCAGGCCTTGGAATGGTCAGACTTACAGTGCAGAAGGACGGCCAATCTGGTATCTCTGCAAGGGCCATGGACAGCACGCTTGATATCTACAATGCGCATTTCGGCCTCACCGAACGGCCCTTTTCGCTGTTGCCCGACCCGGATTTTTTATTCTGGTCGGCGCAGCATCAACGTGCCTTTGCAATGCTGGAATACGGAGTCCTTACCCGTGCGCCGATCACGCTGATCACTGGCGAAGTGGGTGCCGGCAAGACCACGCTTTTGCATCACATGCTGCGGTCGGTGGGTGAGGATGTGCGGATCGGCCTGGTCTCCAACGCGCATGGCGACCGGGGGGAACTTTTGCGTTGGGTGCTGATGGCCCTGGGCGAGGTTGCCCCACCGACAGCCGGCTATGTTGATCTTTTCGGGCTGCTCCAGACTTTGTTGATCACCGAATATGCGGCCGGGCGGCGGGTCATCCTGATCTTTGACGAGGCACAGAACTTAAGCCGGGAAAGCCTGGAAGAGCTGCGGATGTTCACCAACATCAACAGCGGCAAGGATGAGCTGCTGCAACTGGTGCTGGTCGGCCAGCCCGAATTGCGTGCGATGGTCCTGCGGCCTGACATGACCCAGTTCGCGCAAAGGGTGGCCTCAAACTTTCACCTGACCGCGATGGATGAGGCAACCGTCTGCAGCTATATCCGCCATCGCCTTGCGGTGGCCGAGTCCAAGTGGGATATCTTCAGCCCGCTCGCGATCAGAGAAGTGTTTCGGGCAACGAAAGGCGTGCCGCGGCTGGTCAATCAGCTGTGCGATCTTGCTCTCGTCTATTCCTTTTCGAAACAGCACAAGTTTGTCCTGCTAAAGACAGTGCGGCAGGTTCTGGATGATGGTGTGTTCTTTGCTGGAGGAATGGGTGCCAAGGCCCCGCTTCGCCTGAGTGACGCAGACAAGGTTGAGTGAAGCAATGGAAGTCCGGTTCTACCTTTCGCTATTCTTGCGGCGTCTGCCCTATTTCCTGCTGTTCGTGGTGATCGGCACGGTGGTCGGCTTGACCCTCGCGAAGTTTCTGCCGCCGGTCTATCTGGCCGAGGCGCGGCTGGTCGTGGAAAGCGAACAGATCCCTGATGAGCTTGCCGCATCGACCGTGCGCACCGAAGCGACCGAACAGCTGCAGATCATCCAGCAACGCATCCTGACGCGCGACCGGCTGCTGGAAATGGCGAACCGGCTGCAGATCTATCAGCCGGTAGCGGGCGTGTCGGCCCGCCGGCTGGCCCCGGACGAGATTGTTCAAGACCTGCGCGAACGCATCCGCATCGTCACAACGGGCGGCGCAGTGGCGCGGGGCCCGGCGCAGGCGACGCTGGTTTCCGTCAGCTTTGAGGCACCGACTGCCGCCCTGTCGGCCAGCGTCACCAATGAGGTGGTGACGCTGATCCTGCAGGAAAACATCGCCATGCGGACGACGGTGGCGGGTCAGACGCTGGACTTCTTCTCGCAAGAGGTTGAACGGCTAAATCAGGAACTGTCCCGGCAGGGCGCCGATATCCTGGCGTTCAAGAACGCCAACAAGGACGCACTGCCCGACAGCCTTGATTTCCGCCGCACCCAGCAAGCGGCGGCGCAGGAACGGCTGTTGCAGCTTGACCGTGAAGAGGCGCTTTTGAAGGACCGCCGCACCCGTCTGGTCCAGATCTATGAACAGACCGGTCAGGTTGAGGCCGGCCCCGCCGAGACCCTTACGCCCGAGCAAAGCCAGCTTGCCACATTGCGCGATCAGATGGCGCAGCTTCTGTCGGTGCTGTCGCCGGAAAACCCGCGGGTCAAGATGCTCGGTGCGCAGATCGAAGCGCTGGAGCAGGTGGTCGCCGGGCAACTGTCAGCAGCGGGGCCGACCCCGGCCAACCCATCGCTGTCGATTTATGAGCTGCAGCTGGCCGACATTGATGGCCAGCTTGAGTTCATCGACGTGCAGCGCGGGCAGATCATGGCCGAGCTTGACGCCCTGCGCGTCTCGATCGAGGCGACGCCGGGCAATGCCATCACCATCGACACGCTGGAACGCAACTACGCCAACACCCGGATGCAATATGATCTGGCAGTGGCGAACCTGGGGCGGGCCGAAACCGGCGACGTGATCGAGGCTTTGGCCAAGGGACAGCGCATCTCGATCATCGAACAGGCGATTGCACCGCGGCAACCGCAAAGCCCGAACCGCCTGCTGATCGCCATCGGTGGGCTTGCGGCGGGCATTGCGCTGGGTCTGGCAGTGATCCTGCTGATGGAGGTGCTGAATACCGCCATCCGCCGTCCGCAAGATCTGACGATGAAGCTGGGGATCACCCCATTTGCCACCTTGCCGCTGTTGCGCACGCCAGACCAGGTGCGCCGGCGCCGCCTGATCATTCTTGCGGCCTTTGCAGCGGCTATTCTGGCGATTCCGGCGGGGCTTTGGGCGCTGGACACATTCTACCGCCCGCTTGATCTGCTGATTGACCAGATTTTGAACCGGCTGGGCCTGGCAAACCTGCCCGGCGTATTCAATCCTTTGGCGGCATGAGGAGAGCCTGATGGAAAAGATCCAGTCCGCCATTGCGAAGGCGCGCGCCGACCGCTCCGCTGCACGGGGTGCCGCGCCGCAAACTGCAGCGCCGGTTGCGGCTGCACCAGTTGCCGGGCCGTCGACCGGGGTGCAGCATTCCTCGCGCGTGGCTTCACGCATTCTGCCGAACTCGCCGGATCAGGCCAAGGCTTTTGCCCTTGCCGAACGCTGGCGGTCCTTTCCCACCCTTTCGGTGTCGCCGCTTCTTCTGGAACGCAACCATGTCGTCACCTTCTCGGGTGGCGAGAATTCGGTGCAGTTTGACGTGATGCGCACCCGGCTGTTGCAGGTCATGCGCGCCAATGGCTGGAAGCGCGTGGCGATCACCTCGCCCGGGCCGGGGTGTGGGAAGTCGACACTCGCGCTCAATCTTGCGTTTTCGTTGGGCAGGCAGCCGGCGGTCAGCACGATCCTGCTGGAAATGGACATGCGGCGTCCGTCTTTGGCGCGGACGCTGGGCCTGCGCGACCGGCACCATTTTGCCCGTGTCCTGGACGGGATCGAACCGCTGAATCAGAACGCCTTCCGCCACGGTGACAATCTGGCCATCGCCACCCAGTCCGGGCCCGAACGCCGCCCGGCAGAGTTGATGCAAAGCCCCTCAACCGGGGCGGCGCTGGATGCGATCGAGGCAGAGTATGATCCGACCGTGATCTTGTGCGACCTGCCGCCGGTCTTTGTCAGCGACGACGCGATGGCCGTGATGGGTCACATGGATGCGGTCCTGATCATTGCTGCCGCCGAGACCACCACGATCAAGGAGATTGATCGTTGTGAACGCGAGGTTGCCGCGCAGACCAATGTGATCGGCGTGATCCTGAACAAGTGCCGCTACATGGAAAAGGATTTCGGCTACACCTATTAGGGCGACTGAACGGGCTCAGGTCTGGGCCAGCCCGCCCGCCAAACGCCGCACAAACGAAAAGGGCCGGGAAAACCCCGGCCCTTTCGCTATTTGGATCAGCGCTAAGCTCAGGCCGTCTTGCGACGACGCAGCGCGACCAGACCACCCAGCGCACCGATCAGCAGGAAGCCTGCAGCCGGGACGGGGACCTCGGATACGTCTACCTTCAGGATCGACGGGTTTCCGTTTGCCGATGCGTAGTACAGAGTGAAGTTACCGCCGGTTGCAGAGAACTTCGTCGTCAGCTTCGGGGTCGGGGCTGCGGAAACGCCACCGACCAGATCGCGTGCCACAAGGGTGATCCCGTCGTCATGCGTGATCTTGCCCTCGTAGCTGGACATGAACGTGCCCGTGATCTTGAAAAAGGTCGTGGTCACATAAGACCCTTGGCTCAGCAGAGTGCTGTTCAGAAACGCCAAAGCCCCAGCTGACCCGGTCACAGTTCCACCGGCCGACGCGAGGAAGTTTGCAATGGTCGTGCTGTTGCTGTTCCCTTCCCCGATTTTGAAGTCGATGTTTCCGGTGTAGGTGATCACCGCATCACTGGTTTGGGCGCCGAAGTTCGCCGCCGTGGCGGCAGAGTTCGCCTGGGTGACAACATTCGCCCCAGCGCCAGATGCCGCCGTGTCCGAAAAATTGCGGATGTCGATGGTAAACGTGCCGTTCAACGTCGCCGCAACAGAAGGCATCGCGAATGCTACAGTGAGCGCGACGGCCGAAAGCAACTTCTTCATCATTCTGATGTTCCTTACAAATTGCGGATCGTCAGCCGCAGTCACTATTTCCCAAACGTTTCCTCGCACAGCGCGCCCCGCTATGGCAAGGCCTTGAGCGCCTTGGCGAAGGCATCGGGCGTCGATTGCAATCATGGGTTGTGGTCGCAGCTCGCCCCAACAATTCAAGGCTTAGCGCGGCAGGCGCATGGTTTCCGCAGGGGCAACAGTTATGCCGGATTGCGTGCCGATCCGGGGAAAGACCGGGGTCGAAACCCAAGGGTGATTCGCATTTTATGCGTGTTGTTTTCGGCCCTTGCCCCCGGTCGCACCCGAGGCTGACGCAGGCGATGGGGTGGGGAGAGGGGTACCCCACAAGAAGCCTTCAAGCCGCGCGAAACCTGTCGATTCCGGGCGTGAAAGCGCGTGGGATCGGGCCATCGCACATGGGATGTTTGCCCCGCTTCCGGCCACAGATGGCGACAGCGCAGCGTGAGACCGACCTTTTGAGGGCCTGACCCTAGCCGGCCAGCATCCCCTGCCCCATCTGCCGGTCGGGCTGGCCCCAGGTGGCGGTGCCGGTCAGGGCAATCCGCTCACCCGCGGCGCTTTGCTCGGCAGGTTTTACCTCCAGGAAATAGCGCAGCAGCGCCCGCGCCACCTGTGGCGCGGCCATGCTGGTCCCCGACATCCGCGTGACAGACCCGCTCAGCACCCCGGCCGCACGCTTGCCCGGAAGCGCCAACCCGTCATCGCCAAGGGCTACCAGCGTTGGCCCGAAGGATTCGCCCGGCCGCGCCATGTGCCCCACCCCTTCCGAAGAATAGACCGCCGGCTTCACCGATCCCGGGGGACGCGTCACAGGCATGCCGGTGTCGGGGTCGCGCGTGACAGGCCGCGCCGCGCCCACGAACAGGATCGCCAGGTCTTCCGCGCCGTTTTCAGCGCCGGCATAGGCCACGCAGGTCCCCTCACGCGTGACGGGGCAGCCGGGAGCATCCTTGACACTGCGGGGGGCGACATAGCCGCGCGCTTCGTCTTCCCAGTCCCAGCCGAGGGGATGGTCTAGCCAGCTTTGCCGCCCCAACGTCCGGTATCCCGGCGGGGTGTCATCGCGCTGCACCCGCGCTGTCACCCGCACCGGTTCGGTCTGCGTTGTGCGCAACACCACCCGCCACGCCCCTGCCGGGGCAACCGGCCCCGGGCCCGCCGTTGGCCCCAGTGTCAGATGCAGCAAGGACTGGCCCCCAAGTTCGGAAGTCGCAGCCACGGCGGCCATTTGCCCGGCCCCCGGCCCTGCCAATCGCCAGCCCTTCCCGGCTGCAGGCCAGTCCACCGTCAGCGGGGGCAATCCTGATGCCGGTGGCGGCTGCAATTCCAGCTTCAGGCCGGCCATCAGGTTGGTATCTACCCGCAGCTCCAGATGGCTGGGGGTGTGGTCATCCGGCAGCACCCGCCAGATCAGCTCCAGCGGATGGGACCGGCGCATTTCGTCGCGCGCCACCAGCCGTGCCAGCCGCGCGTTGCCATAGGCGATCACCAACCGCAGCTTGGCCCCGCCCGTCAGGCGGGCATGCCGATCAACCTCATGCGTGAACCAGTCGGCAAGAAACGCCGTCCGGTCGCCCGGCCCGGCCAGTGACCCCAGGCTGATATTCACCACGACCGGCGGAACATCCTTCCCGTTTGCCAGCCGCAGCGCCTCTGCCATGATCCAGCGCAGGCCTTGCACCAGATAGGTTTCCATTCGCCGCCCGGTCGTTTCCCGGACCGAGGCGGGGGGCAGCTGCACAGCAAGGATCGGCACGTTCCGCATGGGATCCTCACCCCAGGGCGCAGCCCCTGCGGCAAGGTCAAGCACATGCGTGCCATGCGCCACGCGCCGGTTGGTCAGCGCCCCATCCGTCACCGGCACCAAAGCGCGGTTGACCATGCGGTAGACCTCGGCCTCATCGCCACCGGCTGCCAGATGGCGGTTGATCGCCGCCTCGTCCAGCTCTTGACCGCAAAGCACGTCTTTGCGCGGACCAGCGCTGCCGTGGGCAACCCGCTCCGGCGCTTGCAGCCAGACTGCCTTGATCCGGCTGTGCCCCCGGTCGCGCCGGAAGCGGGCGTTCAGAAAGCCAATACCGTCGTCGATCACCGCGGCCACCGGCACTGTCGGATTCAGACCACCACGCAGCTGGCACAGGTTCTTTCCCGGTTTGACCCTGTCCTCGGCGGGCATCGCCAAAGCCGGCCCCACGCGCAGCACGCGCCAAAAGTCGGGCATCGCGCCCAGCATCGAGCGGGGACAGAAGGCCACCACCCGCACCTCATGCGGCCAGCCAGTGCCTGCGAGAGCGCGTTCCGTGGCCATCAGGTCACGCTCATGCTGGCTGAAGCGCACGTCGGTCAGCGCAAGCGTCGCGTCAATCGCCCCGGCCAGCGTCATCGCCCGGCCTTCGGGTGGCTGCAGTGCTGCAAAGACCGGCACATAAGTGCGCCCGCCATCGCCCTGCGCATCGGCCACGGCTGTTTCCCAGGCGACATAGCCGCCGTGCTCCAGTCCCGTCGTCACCTGTTCCCAAGCCACCATGTCCGCACCCTCCTGCAGGTCCATAAACGCAGCATGCCACAGGTTTTTCGCTCTGCACGGCCTGATCCTTGGGAATTCGCGGATTTCACGGGGAATTAACGCGCCAGATTCCCCTCTTCCAAGGCAGGGTCGCGGCAGGCCTGAAAAGCCTCTGTATCCGGTGATCGGTTTTCCATTCCCAATGCGAAAGGTATTCCTATGCTCCGGCCCATCCCTCGGCTCAATGGCTTCAGCCCTCTGGTCCAGGACCTGCTGACCCTCGGTCCTGATCAGCCGAACCGGGCGCCGCCACGCTTGCAGCCACGCAGTCCAAGCGCCCTGCAGGCCGCCACCTTGGCCGAGACTGTCACACCCTTCGCCCCCCGGTCCCCCAGCCGCAGTTTCGTGCCGCAAGACCCGCTTGGCCTGGTCCCGCATCCCGCGCTGACGGCAACGGCCCCGCTTGACCTGCTTGAAACGCGGCTTGCCCGCTTTCTGCGCCTTCCCGCCGCCGTGACCTTCGCCTCACGCGATCTCGCCATTCGCGCGGCTTTGGGCGCGGTCCTTCAGCCGGGTGATAGCGTTGTGCTGGATGCAGCCGTCGATTCCGCCATGTTCGAGACTGTTTTGGCCCTGCAAGCCCGCCCTCACCGCTGCCCGCCTGGGTCATTTGCGGGGGTGGAACGTCGCTTGCGCAGGCTGTCTGCCATACCCGGCACTGGCCGCATCTGGGTGGCCGTGCCCGCCATATCCCCCCACGCCTCAACCATGGCCGAGGTGGCGGACCTTGCCGACCTCTGCCAGCAGTTCGGGGCCGGGCTGATTGTGGATGTCACGCAAGACCTCGGCTCCACCGCGCAGTTCGGTGGCGGCGTGATGGAGGTTCAGGGCTGCCTTGGCCGCGCCGATGTGGTGCTGGGCAGCTTTGCCCGCAGCTTCTGCGCCCCCGGCGGCTTTGTCGGCCTGCGCAACCCCGACCTTGCCCTTCGCTTGCGTCAGGCGCATCTGCGCCCGCTGGCTCCCTCACATGCGGCGACAATCCTGGCCACGCTGGACTTTGTCGAAAGCGCCGAGGGGCAGCGCCGGCGCCGTCGCCTGCACGCCATCAGCTTGCGCTTGCGCAATCATCTTCTGGCCGATGGGGTTCCCGTCTTGGGCCACGCTTCGCCCGTCGTGCCGGTCCGGCTGGTGCCACAGACCGCGCTGGCCTGCACGGCGCTGATGCACAGCGCCGGGATCGGCGTCAGCCTGTTGCAGCGCCCCGCTGTCCCGGCCCACGCCCCGCGCTGGTGCCTGCACCTGACCGCCACCCACGGCCCCGCCGACATTGACAGCCTGGCCGACCTGATCCGCGACGTGACCCGCAGCCTCGCCCGCCGCTGAAGGCTCAGCCCTTCACGGAGGCGGTCACGTAGTTGCAGCTCAGGTCACGGTCAGACAGGCTCCACCGCCAGGTCACCGGGTTGAACACCATCCCCTTGCGGTCCACTGGCCGCAAGCCTGCGGTGCGGATCAGCCCGTAAAGCTCATCCGGGGTGATGAACTTCTTCCAGTCATGCGTGCCCTTGGGCAGCCAGCGCATCACCCACTCCGCCCCGACAATCGCCATCACGAACGAGCGCGGATTGCGGTTCAGGGTAGAGCAGACCATGAGGCCACCCGGCTTCAGCAACTGCTGGCAGGCGGTCAGATAGGCCTGCGGATCGGCCACATGCTCCACCACTTCCATGTTCAGGACCACGTCGAACTGCTCGCCCGCCGCCGCCAGATCCTCAGCCGTGGTGTGGCGGTAGTCGATCTCCAGCCCCGACTGCGCCGCATGCAACTGCGCCACGGGAATGTTGCGCGGGGCTGCATCGGCGCCCACCACTTCGGCCCCAAGCCGGGCCATCGGCTCGCTCAGAAGCCCGCCACCGCAGCCAATATCCAGCAGACGCAAGCCCTTGAACGGCAAGGGCGTCGCCAGATCACGCCCGAACTCAGCCGCGATCTGCGAGGTGATGTAATCCAGCCGGCAGGGGTTCAGCATGTGCAGCGGCTTAAACTTGCCAGTCGGGTCCCACCAGTCCGCCGCCATCGCCTCGAACTTGGCCACTTCGGCCGGATCGATGGTTGTCGTGGTCATGTAAGCCTCCTGCACAGCCGATACGCATTGCCCTTCGACTCTGCGCTCCTTGGGCGCTATATAGGACGGCGATGGATCAAAGATCAGGTCAAAAGCGCGCAGTTGAGTTTCTCTACCCGCCGATCGATCCCTTCGATCAGCGCGTTCTCGACATGGGCGATGGTCACCGCGTCTACATGGAACAATGCGGCCGGCCCGACGGCATTCCGGTGATCGTCTTTCACGGCGGCCCGGGCGGCGGCTGCTCACCCGCCATGCGCCGGTATTTTGACCCCACGGTCTACCGCATCATCCTGTTTGACCAGCGCGGCTGCGGCCGGTCGCGGCCCCATGCCAGCATCATCGCCAACACGACCTGGCACCTGATCGAAGACGTTGAGGTGATCCGCAAGGCCCTTGGCATCGACCGCTTCATTGCCTTTGGCGGCAGCTGGGGCGCCACGCTGGCCCTGATCTACGCGATCACCCACCCCGCCCAGGTGCAGCACCTTGTCCTGCGCGGCGTCTTCCTGATGACGAAGGCCGAGCTGAAGTGGTTCTACGGCGGCGGCGCCGGGGCCTTCTTCCCGGAAATCTGGGGCCGTTTCGTTGCCGCCATCCCCGCGGCGGAACGCGACAACCTGATCAACGCCTACAACCGCCGCCTTTTCTCCGGCAACCTGATGGAGGAAACCCGCTTCGGGCGCATCTGGGCGAACTGGGAAAACGCGCTCGCCTCGATCCACCATGAAGGCCCGATGGGCGAAAGCCCCTCCGACTACGCCCGCGCCTTCTCGCGGCTGGAAAACCACTACTTCCAGAACGGCGGCTTTCTGCAATGCGATGGCTGGATCCTGCAAGAGCGCAAGCGGATCGAGCATATCCCCGCCACCATCATCCAGGGCCGCTACGACATGATCTGCCCGCCGATCTCGGCCTGGAACCTCGCCGACGGCTGGCCGCGCTGCGACCTGCGCATGATCCCCTTGGCCGGCCACGCCTTGTCCGAGCCCGGCATCAGCGAGGCCTTGGTCAAGGTGATGGACGGGTTGCGCAAGGGTTGATGCCTGACGACCCGTACGTAGCTCGGCACCCGAGTCGCAATTTGACGACGCGCCCTTCAGCGACCTTGCGGCGAAAGGGTATGGAAATGCCGCTGGTAAACCCTCTTTGCCCTGCTACGGTCCGTCCGACACTTCTGGCACTTCAAGGTCCATGGCCGAAATTCTGGGCATCGCTGATTTCTGGCCAACCTTCGCCGTGCTTGCAGCCATCGCCGTTGCGGCAAGTCTGGCCCGGGGGTTTTCCGGGTTCGGGGCGGCGCTGATCTTCGTGCCGCTGGTAAGCGCCCTGCTTGGGCCGCAGATCGCCGTCCCCCTTCTTCTCGTCACCGACACCACAATGACGGCCGGCATGATTCCTGCTGCCTACAAGTCCGCTGATCGCCGCGATGTTCTGACCATGGCAACGGGGGCGCTGGTCGGCGTCCCGTCCGGGATATGGTTTCTGACCTCGCTGGATCCGGTGACCCTGCGTTGGGCGATTGTCGCTTTGGCGGCGGTCATGCTGACGGTCCTGCTTTCGGGGTGGCGCTATCGCAACCGTCCGACGCCGCCAGTGACGGTCTTTGTCGGGCTGGTATCCGGCTTCTGCTCAGGTGCCGCCCAGATCGGCGGTCCCCCGGTTGTGGCCTATTGGCTGGGTGGTCAAAGCCCGGCCTTGGTGGTGCGGGCCAACATCATCTTCTTCTTTGCGGTTTCCAGCCTGATTGCCGCCGTGGGGTATGTCTGGGGCGGGCTGATCACCCGGCAAATCCTGATCCTGGCGCTGATGATCGCGCCGATCTACGGCCTTGGCACCTGGGTCGGCAGCCGGATGTTCGGACTTGCGTCCGAGCAGACCTTTCGCCGCATCTGCCTTGCGATGATCGCCTTCGCAACACTTGTCAGCATGCCGATTTTCGACAGCTGGCTTCGTAGCGGCTGAACGGGCTTCGCAAATTTCCCGGCGGGTCGCTGCCTTACGCCCACATCCCCACCACCGCCACGCCCAGCACAGCCAGCACGCGCGCTTCGATCTGGGCGGCTTCCATGCAAGCCACCCGGTACATCGCCTCGGGCGAGGCCTGGTCAATGAAGATATCGGGCAGAACCATGCTGCGGTACTTCAGCCCCCGGTCGAACACGCCCTCATCCGCCAGCAGTTGGGCGACGTGGGAGCCGAACCCGCCCACCGCGCCTTCCTCAACCGTTATCAGCGCCTCATGCTGGCTTGCCAGCTGCAAGATCAGGTCCCGGTCCAGCGGCTTCGCGAACCGCGCATCCGCCACCGTCACCGAAACTCCCCGCGCCTCCAGCGCCTCAGCGGCTTTCAGAACCTCGGCCAGACGGGTGCCGAAGGACAGGATCGCCACGCGTGAGCCTTCGCGGATCACTCGACCCCGACCGATCTCCAGCGGAACCCCGCGCGCGGGCATCTCAACCCCCACGCCTTCGCCACGCGGGAAGCGGAAGGCGATGGGACCCGCGTCATGCGCAACGGCAGTGGCGACCATATGGACCAGCTCCGCCTCATCCGCCGCAGCCATCACCACCATGCCGGGCAGGTTGGCCATGAACGCCACATCGAACGCCCCCGCATGCGTTGCCCCGTCCGCGCCCACCAGCCCCGCCCGGTCAATCGCAAAGCGAACCGGAAGACGCTGGATCGCCACGTCATGAACCACCTGGTCATAGCCGCGCTGCAGGAAGGTGGAATAAAGCGCGCAGAAAGGCTTCATCCCCCCCGCCGCAAGCGCCGCGCTAAAGGTCACCGCGTGCTGTTCGGCAATGCCCACATCGAAGCAGCGCTTCGGAAAGCGGTCCTGAAACAGGTTCAGCCCCGTCCCATCTGGCATCGCGGCGGTGATGGCGACGATCTTGTCATCCCGCTCCGCCTCGGCCACCAGAGTTTGCGCGAAAACTTTGGTGTAGCTTGGCGCATTCGACACGGCCTTGGCCTGCACCCCGGTCAGCACATCAAACTTGCCCGTTGCATGGCCCTTGTCGCGCGCGGCTTCGGCCGGGGCATAGCCCTTGCCCTTTTTCGTCAGCACATGGATCAGCATCGGCCCCGTCGCCCGAGCCTTCACCGTGCGCAGGACGGGCAGCAGCGTATCCAGATCATGCCCGTCGATCGGACCGACATAGGAAAACCCCAGCGCCTCAAACAGCGTGCCGCCGATGGTCATGCCTTTCAGCATCTCCTTCGCGCGCTTTGCCCCCTCTTGCAGCGGCGGCGGCAGCAGGCCCAGAAACCCCTTCGCCACCTGCTTCAGGTCTTGCAGCGGGGCTTCGGCATAAAGCTTGGACAGGTACGCCGACAGCGCCCCAACCGGCGGGGCGATGCTCATCTCATTGTCGTTCAGAATCACGAACAGCCGCTGGCCCAGATGCCCCGCATTGTTCATCGCCTCAAACGCCATGCCCGCAGACATCGCGCCATCGCCGATCACCGCAATCGCATCACCGGGGTCGCCTCCAAGCTCTGCCGCCATCGCAAAGCCCAGCGCCGCCGAGATCGAGGTCGAGGAATGTGCCGCCCCGAACGGGTCATAGGGGGACTCGCTGCGTTTGGTGAACCCGCTCAGCCCCCCCTCCATCCGCAGCGTCCGGATCCGATCCCGCCGCCCGGTCAAAATCTTGTGCGGATAGCACTGGTGGCCGACATCCCAGATCAGCTTGTCGCGCGGCGTGTCAAAGACGGCGTGAATCGCCACCGTCAGCTCCACCACGCCCAGGCCCGCGCCCAGATGCCCGCCCGTCACCGATACGGCGGAAATCGTCTCGGCCCGCAGCTCTTCCGCCAGCTGGCGCAGATCGCGGTCAGAAAGCCCCTTCAGGTCGGCAGGCAGGGTCACCCGGTCCAACAGCGGCGTTTTCAGGTCCGTCATTCAACTCTCCCGCGCGATGGTGAACCGCGCCGCTTGTTTCAGCAGATCGGCCCGCGCGCCGTAAGGTGACAGGTGCGCGCAGGCCTCCTCAACCAGCGCCACCGCCCGCGCCCTCGCAGCCTCAAGGCCCAGCAGCGACACAAACGTCGCCTTTCCGGCACCCGCATCCTTGCCCACGGCCTTGCCGGTCTTGGCCGCATCGCCCGTCACATCCAGAATGTCATCGGCAATCTGGAAGGCGAGGCCCAGCGCCGCCGCATAGGCACGCAAAGGCCCCCGGTCCGCCCCCGCAATCACCGCCCCCGCCTCCGCCGCAAAGCCGATAAGCGCGCCGGTCTTGCCCGCCTGCAGCGCGGTGATCTCGTCCAGCGTCAGCGCCCTGCCGGCGGTTTCCGCCGCGATGTCCAAGGCTTGCCCCAGCACCATCCCTTCGATGCCCGAGGCCGTAGCCAACCCCTCAACCAGTGCCATCCGCGCGTCCGAAGACCCAAGTGCCGGGTCGCACAGCAATTCAAACGCCAGCGTTTGCAAGGCATCACCCGCCAGCACTGCCGTCGCCTCATCCCATTTCACATGCACCGTCGGCAGCCCCCGCCGCAGGTCATCGTCGTCCATGCAGGGCAGATCGTCGTGGATCAGGCTATAGGCATGCAGCGCCTCAATCGCCGCTGCCGCTGAAAGGGCGCAGTCCTCGGCCACGCCCAGCATCCGCGCGCCTTCCAGCACCAGAAACCCGCGCAGCCGCTTGCCGCCCTTTACCGCATAGCGCATCGCCTGCGTCACAGGTTGGTCCGCCTTGCCTGCCAGGGCGCCCATCAGCCGCGCCTCGATCAGCGCGGCATCCCGCGCCAGAACCTCTGGAAAACTCACATCCCCTCCGCCGGCGTCGTGCCGACAGCGCGGCCTTCCTGCGCCCGGATCAGTTCCACCTTCTCTTCCGCCTCGGCCAGCTTTGCCGCGCAATGCGCCTTCAGCTTTGCCCCGCGTTCATACAGCGCAATCGACTGGTCCAGCGGCACTTCGCCCCGCTCCAGCGCGCCGACAACCTGCTCCAGGGCGGCCATCGCCTCCTCGAAACTCATCGTTTCCACCGGCTTGTCGCTCATCGGCCCCGCTCCTCCAGAACACCCACATGCGCCGCGACCGAAGCCGCCAGCGCATCCAGATCATAACCACCCTCAAGCGAGGACACCACCCGCCCCCCGGCAAAATCGCACAAGCGGTCGGTCAGCCAGGCGTAATCCTCAGCCTGCCATTCGAGGCCCGCCAAAGGGTCATCCGCATGCGCGTCAAACCCGGCCGAGATCAGCAGAAGCTCCGGCCCCCAGGCCTCCAACGCCGGAAACACCAACCGCTCATAGGCGTCCCGCATTGCGCGGCCACCTGAGCCTTCGCGCAACGGCACGTTCAACACCTGCCCCTGCGCGCCACGCTCGTCAGGCCGCCCGGACCCCGGATAAAGCGGCATCTGGTGGCTGGAGGCGAACAGACACCGCCCCTCCTCCCACAGCAAATCCTGCGTCCCATTGCCATGATGCACGTCGAAATCCACGATGGCGACACGGCGTAGCCCATGCACCTCCAGCGCCCGCAGCGCGCCGATGGCTACCGTGCCGAACAGGCAAAACCCCATCGCGGTCTCCCGCTCCGCATGGTGCCCCGGCGGTCGTCCGACGACGAAGGCCGTCTTCGCCTCCCCGCTCACCACTGCATCGACAGCCGCACAAATCCCCCCCACCGCCCGCATCGCCGCGTCATAAGACCTCGGCGACAGGAACGTATCCCCATCGAGTTGCGCCCACCCTTCGGAGGGCACCGCCGCGCGCACCCGGTCCACGTACCGCGCCGGATGACAGCGCAGCACGTCCGCAACCTCGCCCATCGGACAGTCCCGCCGGTTGACCGCAAGCCCGGCCAGGCCCCGTTCCACCGCGGCCAGACGCTCCACACGCTCCGGGTGTCCGGGCGGCGTTACGTGGTGGGCGCAATCGGGATGGGTAAACACGGTGCAGGTCATCTCGCCTCGCTGTTCGTCAAGCGGCCCTTGGCGGCCTTGCCATCTGCTTCATGGCAAAAATCTTTCATCAAGACCAACCTTCTTCGGCTCGATTGACGCAGGTCAAAGCGCATTCAGAAAAAAGAATGTATTATATTTTGGCCAGTGGAGGAGTGTCCTGGCTGATGAGAGGATGAAGCGATGACTGATCGTAAGCGTGGCGCGATTCTACAGCTGCTTGCCGGCAGCGCGACTGTCCTGGTGCTTGGTGCCGGGGCGACCTTCGGACCGCAGATGTTCAGCGCAGTCGGGTCAGCAGCCTGGGCGCAAGAGGGCAGTGGCCAAGGTGGACAAGGCGAAGGCAAGGGCGGCCAAGGTCAAGGCGGCCAGGGCAACGGAGGCCAGGGCGGTCAAGGTCAGGGTGGCGAAGGTCAGGGCGGGCCGGGGGAAGACTCTGACGGCCAGGGCCCGAAGGCCGGCAGCGGTGGCAGTGGCGGCGGCAAGCCCGTCTGGGCCAGCGAGGGCATCCCCGAGGTTGAACTTGGGCGCCTGAACGTGGCCCGCTCTCCCGACAATGTGCTGGACCGCGCCTTTACTGAGGCGATGTCCTCGGTGACACCGGAAATGGTCGCGTTCTACAACCTGTCGACGGCAGAGATGATCAGCGAGCTGTCGCTCAACTTCGACAACGTCGCCTACATCGATTCCCCGCTGCAGAACCTTGCCCTGATGAAGGATGCGCTGGACGGAACCTCATCGCTGGCAACGCTGGGCGTGACCACGGATGCCATGACTTTGGTCGCCGTGCACCTTGCGGTGGCTGCCGACAAGGAAGGCGAAGGCATCTCGACCAATACAGTGATTGCCGTGACGACGATCCTTGGTCAGCCGATCACCGGGGCTGAGGCTGAAGCTTTGGCAGCCCTGGCGGAATCGATCCGCCTTGGCGTCGTCGCCGGCCACGGCTGAGGCGTTGGAACCGCGGTTACCCGCATGAATATCCGCCCCGGCTGCACCCTGCGGCCGGGGTCCTCACGTCGGTCAGATCTTGGCTGAACGGCAGTTGTAAACCGGGGAAGGGACACCCAATGCAGAACCAACACGCAAGTGCGCCGCTGAAACTCATCGTTATGGCGGCAGGATTTTTTGGGGCAGCCACGGCAGGCATCGCGCCGCTGTCCCTTTTCGCCACAGCCGCCCAAGCGCAGGACGAGGGCGGCCACGGTGAGGGCGGCTCTGGCGGCGGTCATGAAGGCGGCGGTGAGGATGGCGGCGATGAAGGCGGCGGCCACGAGGAAGGCGGTGGCAAAGGCAAGGGCAAGGGCGGCAAACCGGTCCCGCCCGTCGTCGTGCCGGTCGTCGCAGTCGGCCAAGGCGACGGGGCGGCGTCTGGCACCCTGTCCGGCAACGTCCAACCCGGGAACTATATCCGGATCGAACTTGGCGCCACCAATGGGTCCGCCGGGGATGCCAGCTGGCTTCCTCCGGGCTACCCCAGCGACCCGCAGGTGTTCTTCGACCTCGACCTTGATGCCGCCGCGATGGGTGCGGTCGCCGTCGGCCGCAGCTATGGCAACGGCTGGCGGGCAGAAGCCGCGCTGAACATCTTCGGCACCTCCGACTTTTCCGGCCCGTGGAGCTTTACCGTCCCCGCCACCCCCGGCCCGCACGCCGATGTGGAAGGGTCCGTCCGCTCTGTGGCTTTGCTGGCGAATGGCTACTACGACTTCGCCAGCGTCGGGCGAACCACGCCCTTCGTGACCGCAGGCCTTGGCGTCGCCCGCAACACGATCAGCGACTGGACCCGGATCAACCCGGACGCCGGCCGCACCCGCCGCAGCTTTGAAGGCGGCAGCGACACCGGCCTTGCCTGGTCCATCGGCGCGGGCATTGCGACCGATGTAGGGCCGGTCCTCGGCTCCGCCCCGGCCAAGCTGGAACTGGCCTGGCGCTACTTCGATCTGGGGTCGGTTTCAGGTGGCACGACGCCCCTGCCCGGCAGCGGTGCCGGTGGCATCCCGGTGGAAGGGTTGAACTTCGACGTCACCGATCACGTCATCTCGATCGGGCTGCGCATCCCGCTTTGACCGAAACGGCTGAGGGGGGGCGGCCCCCCTCAATCCGGCTGCAGCATATAGCCCTCGCCCCGCACGGTCTGCAGGTAGCGCGGGCTTTTCGGGTCCACCTCGATCTTCCGGCGGAGGCGCGTGATCTGCACATCCACCGCGCGCTCCTGCGCCGCATCAGCGCCCGCAGCGTCACCAACCAGCTTTTCCCGGCTGATCGCCACCCCCGGCGCCGCTGCGAAGATCCGCATCAAGGCTGCTTCCGTCGCCGTCAGCCGGACAGGGGCCTCACCGCGCCACATCTCGCCCCGGTCGAGGTCATAGCGCACCGCGCCCAGATGGATCACCTGCCGCACCGGTTCTGCCGCGCGCACCTGGGGCACCCGCCGCAGGATCGCGTTGATCCGCAACAGCAATTCCTTCGGCTCGAACGGCTTGACCAGGTAATCATCCGCCCCCGCCTCCAGCCCCTCGATCCGGTTCGACGTCTCGCCCTTGGCGGTCAACAGCAGGATCGGCGTCTGCAGGCGCTTCCTCAGATCGCGGGTCAGGGTCACGCCATCCTCGCCCGGCATCATCACATCCATGACGATCAGGTCAAACTCCAGCCCTGCCAGAATCCGCCGCGCCTGTGCCGCATCCCGCGCCACGGACACCATGAAACCGCCCCGCATCAGGAACTTCTGCAGCAGGCCGCGAATGCGTTCGTCATCATCGACAATCAGCAGATGCGCGTCGGGAACCATCAGCCGCCCTCCTTAAGACGGTTGTATTGCTTGCGCATTTCGGGGTCCATCATCGCTTCCAGCACCTGACGGAAGCCCTGCACTGCCGCAGGCCCCGCCGCGCGGTAGGCCGCCCGCATCCGCGCCCGCTGCGCATCCGACAATTCGCGTTCCAGGATCAGCCCCTTCTCCGTCAGGAACAGGTGCCGTTCCCTTGCGTCAACACGGCCCTTTTCGCTGCGCACCAGACCGTCATCGATCAAAGTCCGCAACACACGATTGAGGGATTGTTTTGTAACACCAAGGATCGACAACAGGTTCGAAACCGTGGTTCCGGGGCTGCGATGCACGAAGTGGATCGCCCGGTGATGCGCCCGGCCATAGTCCATGCCTTCCAAAATGCGGTCCGGGTCCGCCGTGAACCCGCGATAGGCGAAGAACATTGCCTCAATCCCCTTGCGCAACTGCTCATCCGTCAGGAACAGCAGCCCCTCGCCCCCGGCAGTCTCCACCATCGCGCCCTCCACTTTGGCGTGAATTTACGTCAGCCTTGTTGACTTTCCAAGCACGAACCCATAATCCTGCCCCGATTTCGCGCAAGAATCTGTCCGAAGCGGACCTTTCAGGCGCAACATTCGCAAAGGAGAGGGCGCTATGGCAGGTTATGACGATCGTGACGGGTTCATCTGGATGGATGGCAAACTGGTGGACTGGCGCTCGGCCAACGTGCACATCCTGACCCATGCCATGCACTACGCCTCCTCGGTCTTTGAAGGCGAACGCTGCTACAATGGCAAGATCTTCAAGTCGACCGAACATTCCGAGCGTCTGCGCATGTCCGGCGAACTTCTCGACATGCCGCTCCCCTACAGCGTCGAAGAAATCAACGCCGCCAAAGAGGCCACCCTCAAGGCCAACAACCTGACTGACGCCTATGTGCGCGCCATCGCCTGGCGTGGCGCGGGCGAGGATATGGGGGTCGCCTCGAACCGGAACCCGATCCGCATGGCGGTGGCCTGCTGGACCTGGGGAAACTACTACGGCGACGCCAAGTTCAAGGGCGCGAAGCTCGACATCGCCAAGTGGAAGCGCCCTTCGCCCGAAACCATCCCCCATGCCGCCAAGGCCGCCGGGCTTTACATGATCTGCACCATGTCCAAGCACGCCGCGATGGCCAAGGGCTGTTCCGACGCGATGATGTTCGACTATCGCGGCTATGTGGCCGAGGCGACGGGCGCGAACATCTTCTTCGTCAAGGACGGCGAGGTTCACACCCCGAAGGCCGATGCCTTCCTGAACGGCATCACCCGGCAGACCGTGATCGGCATGCTGAAAGACATGCAGATCAAGGTCCACGAACGCCACATCATGCCGGATGAGCTGGAAGGGTTCGAACAGTGCTGGCTGACCGGCACCGCGGCCGAGGTCACGCCTGTCGGCCAGATCGGCGACTACAACTTCGAAGTGGGCGATCTGACCAAGCGCGTCGCCACCGAATACGAAAAACTGGTCCGCGCCTGATCTTTTGAAGCCTGAAACGCAAAAGGCCGGGCAAGTTGCCCGGCCTTTCTTGTTGGTTCCTAAGGTTCAGACGACTTCCGTCACAACCTCGATATTCCCCTTCGTCGCGTTCGAATACGGGCAGATGAAATGCCCGCGCTCGGCGATCTTTTCGGCCACCGCGCGGTCAAGGCCCGGCAGGCTGACCACCAGCTTGACCTTCAGGCCAAAGCCGCCGTCCGACCGGCCACCGATCCCGACATGCGCGTTCACCGTGGCGTTGTCCGGCACCGTGCCCAGCTTTTCGCTGCTGGCCGCAAAGCGCATCGCACCCAAATAGCAGGCGGCATAGCCCACCGCGAACAGCTCTTCCGGGTTATGCCCCAGGCCTGAGCCACCAAGCTCTTTCGGGCTGGTCATCGTCACGGTCAGCTGGCCATTGACCAGACCGGCCACGCCGTTGCGGCCACCGCCGGTTGCCTTCGCCTCGGTCCAGTATTTTGCGTCTACGGTCATGGCAGTCTCCTATCGTGTGCGATTAAATCGTATGCGATTGACTTAGGGGCTTTGCGCGCGAATGTCAATCGCTTGCGCTTTGATCGCGCGCGATGTATCAATGCTCATGGCTTTGACACCCCCCGACATGCTCTGCTTTGCGCTGCATTCCGCAGCCCAAGCTGTGCATTCGGCCTACACCCCGCTGCTGGACCCCTTGGGCCTGACCTATCCGCAATACCTCGTCCTCGCCTCGCTTGCGGCCGAAGATGGCCAGGGCATGGGGCAACTCGGCGCGTCGCTGCGGCTGGAGTCGAACACGCTGACCCCGCTGCTGAAACGGATGCAGGCCGCAGGCTGGCTGACCCGCAGCCGCGACCCCGATGATGACCGCAAGGTGATCCTCACGCTAACCGACGCAGGCCGCACCCTCGCCCAGCGCGCGGCGGACGTGCCCCGCGCCTTTGCCGAAAAGACTGGCCTCAACCCCGACCAGATCCGCGACCTGCGCGATATTCTGGGCGTGTTACGCAATCGGCTGAAGCCCGCCAAAGCTTGACAGATCGTTAAAGCGCGCAGCCAAGCCTTTGATTTGTATCGGTCAGCACCCCTGTCCCTGCCCGGGACAGTCAGACGCTGCGCCCCCGCGCGATTCGCAGAAAGTTGACCAGCCGGGACGGCCCTACCGGCGCGTGGCTGCGGTGCCAGGTCTTGCGCTGGCCCCGGGCAAGCCGCAGAAACTGCTGCACCTTCCCCCCGGTCGACGCGCTGCGATGGTCTGCCAGATGCCTGCTCATGCTGTCCTCCTTCAAGGATGATGACCGGCTTAGCCTACCACAGCCTGCCACCCATGACGCGCCCTAAAGGCCACAACCCGAACGCATCGGCGAACCCCGGCGCATGCGGCTTCAGCCTGCCCCCAGCCGCTGCACTGCCCAGGCTGCCGCATCCGCCACCGCCGGATCGGGGTCCCCCAGCCGCGCCTGCGCCACCGGGATCAACGCCGCCATGCCAGAGTTGCCCACCGCATACAGCACGTTCCGCACGAACCGGTCCCGCCCGATCCGCTTGATCGGGCTGCCCGCAAACCGCGCCCGGAACCCCGCATCATCCAGCGCCGCGAGGTCCGCCAGCTCCGGCAATCCCACGCGCGGCTGATAGCCCAGCTCGGTGGCGGCCACCGCGAACTTGTTCCACGGGCAGACCGCCAGACAATCATCGCAGCCGTAGATTCGGTTGCCCATCAGCCCGCGCAACTCCTCATCCACCGGCCCGCGATGTTCGATGGTCAGGTAGGAAATGCACCGCCGCGCATCCAGCTGATAGGGTGCGGGAAAGGCCCGCGTCGGGCAGATGTCCAGACAGGCGGTGCAGGTCCCGCAATGGCTGACCTCCGGAGCGTCTGGCTCCAGCTCCAGCGTGGTGAAGATCGCGCCCAGGAACACCCAGTTCCCCAGATCGCGGCCCAGAAGGTTGGTGTGCTTGCCTTGCCAACCCAACCCCGCCGCCTGCGCCAGGGGCTTCTCCATCACCGGCGCCGTATCGACGAACACCTTGATCTCGCAGCCCGCGGCATCGACCAACCACCGCCCGAGCCGCTTAAGCCGCCGCTTCACCAGATCATGGTAATCCTTGCCCTGAGCATAGACCGACACGACCCCCCGGTCCCGCTCCGCCAGCCCTGCCATCGGGCCCACTTCCGGCGTATAGGCCTCGGCCAGCATCACAACCGACCGCGCTTCGGGCCACAGCGCCGCCGCTGACCCGCGCCACGCCTCCCGCTCTGCCATCCAGCCCATCTGCCCGTGCCGCCCGTCCGCCAGAAAGGCGCGCAACCGCCCCGCCGCATCGGGCACCGCATCAGGCCGACAGACGCCAACCTTCACGAACCCTTCCTCCAGGGCCCGCGCAACCAGCTCTTCTTTCGTCAGCCCTTTCATTCTGGCCCAAATATCCCGGGGGGTGCGGGGGGCTGGCCCCCCGCCCTGTCAGGATCAGAAATCCAGATCGGCATAATGCGCCGATGGCGGAAAGCCCGAGATCTGGTCCGCCAGCAATGGCCGGAAGCTGGGCCGCGACTTGATCTTGGCATACCAGTCCTTCAACACGGCATGCCGGTGCCAATCCACATCGCTGATGTAGTCGAGACAGCTGAGATGCGCGGCGGCGGTGAAATCGGCCAGCGTCATCTCATTCCCGGCCAGCCAGCGGCGTTGGTCCAGAAGCCAAGCCATGTAATCCAGATGATACTTGATCCGCGCCGATCCCTGCTTCACGTTCTTCGAATCCGGATAGCCCTGGCCGGTGACCTTCTTGTTCACCCGCTCATACAGAAGCTTCGACGTCACCTCGTTGTGGAACTTGTCGTCGAACCAGGCGCAAAGGCGGCGCACCTCATAGCGGCCATCGGCATTGCGCGGCATCAGGGGCGGTTCGGGGGCGATCTCTTCGATGTATTCGCAGATCGCCTGGCTTTCGCTCATCGTGCGATTGCCCATCTTCAGGATTGGCACCTTTCCCGCCGGGTTGCGGCGCAGAAAGTCGGGCGTGGGTTCCCAGTACCGCTCTTCAACCAGCTCCACCTCGATCTTCTTCTCGGCCAGCGTCAGCCGGACCTTGCGGCAGAAGGGTGAGAGGGGGACATGGTAAAGACGGTTCATCGGGCAAACACCTTTCGATGCCTTCCTCATTGCCGCGACGGGGGGCGGATTTCAATCCCTGCCGGGGGGTCAGCCCTCGAAACAGGCGGAACGACCGTCCGCCGCGATGGTTTCGGCGCCCGAAATGATCGCCCGGGTCCGGCTGCGGACAAAGTCTGACGGCTCGCTTGCGCTGCGGCCCTTGGGGTCTGGCAAAACGGCGGCAAGGCGGGCGGCTTGCAGGGCGCTGAGGTCCTTGGCATCGACGCCAAAATGGTGCTGGGCGGCGGCCTGGACACCGAAGACGCCTTCGTCAAACTCGGCCACGTTCAGGTAGACCTCCAGCACGCGTTCTTTTGACCAGACGAGTTCGACCACCGGGGTCAGCACCGCCTCCATCGCCTTTCGGGCATAGCTGCGGCCGTGCCAAAGAAAGACGTTCTTCACCACCTGCTGGCTGATCGTGCTGGCACCGCGATTGGACCCTTCTTCGATCGCTTGCCGGATCGCGGCCATGTCAAAGCCCCAGTGGGTGCAGAAATTCGCATCCTCCGCAGCCACGGCCGAGCGGCCCATGACGGGGGCAATCTCTTCCCAACTGACCCAGTCCTTTTCGATCCCGCCAAGCCGCCAGGCCTCGGACATCTGGTAGATGTTGATCGGCGGGGGAAGGAAGCTGAACAGAAGGATCAGCACGGCATAGACCGCCGCAATGCCCCCCAGCACCCGCGCCGCCCATTTCGCAACGACCCGCCAGAGGCGCGGCTTGGGCAGCGGCGCATCGTCGGCCTTGGCCGCGCGCTTGCGCTTTGGGCCTGGCTTTTCATCGGCTTTCGGGGCGGGTTTGTCGCTCATGCGAAGGGTTAGACGCGGGCGGCCGCGCCCCGTCAAGTGGACGGGTTACTTCCGCCCGCCGCCAAGCTGATCCTGTGGCCATTGCATCGGCGGGATCTTTTCCAGGAACTGTTTCAGCCCCGCCTCCGCCTCATGGCTCAGCGAGGTGTGGATGACGCGGCCCTTTTCGCGGAAGGGTTCAAGGCGTTCCATCACCTTGTCGGTCGTGATCTTGCGGATCAGCATGCCAACAGCCGCACCCCCCTTGTCCAGGCTGTGGCCGACGTCGCGCAGAAAGGCGTCATCAATGCCGATATCGCTGAACTTGCCGGCCAACGCGCCTGCGCCTGCGCCCACGGCAGCGCCCACCAGGGGGTTCAGGAACAGGATGCCGATCAGCGTGCCCCAGACCCCGCCACCAATCGCCCCGCCGGTCACCAGATTGATCGACTGGTTCAGCGTGACCTTGCCTGTCGCGTCGCGGGTGACGACGACGACATCCTCCATCTCGATCAGGTACTGCTTTTGCAGCCCGACCAGCGCCTCGGCGGCGGCGAAGGCAGTGGCCTCATCGGGGAAGGCGACGATGATCAGATCAGACATGGGGTCCTCCACGAAAAGGGGCAGAAAAGGGGCCGCTGCGCTGGCAACGGCCCCTCTCTAGCACATCCAAAGCGGTTTGAGCAGTCGATTCCTACTCTGCCGGAACCTTCGCCACTTCGTCGCTGAGCGGGTAGGGCAGGCGGCTGACCATTTCCTTCGGGCAAACCTGCAGGAAATTCCGCCGCTCGCTGTCCCAGTTGGCAAGGATGCGTTCGCCAATCCGGCTTCCGGTTTCCTCGACATGCCGGGTGATGAGCGTCTTCAGCTGCAGCTCCCAATGCGGGTGGCCAACGGCGAGGGGAAGGATGGTTTCAAGGTTCATGAAATCCTCGGCCACGCCTTTCGGGTCGTAGACATAGGCCATGCCCCCGGTCATCCCGGCACCAAAGTTGGCCCCGATCCGCCCCAGAACCACCGCGACACCACCGGTCATGTATTCGCAACCGTTGGAGCCGCAGCCTTCGACAACCACCGAAGCACCGGAATTTCGGACGGCGAAACGCTCGCCTGCCCGGCCGGAGGCGAACAGGAACCCGTCGGTCGCACCGTAAAGCACGGTGTTGCCGATGATCGTGTTTTCCTCCGCCTTCAGCGGCGAAGACATCAGCGGCCGCACCGTGATCGTGCCGCCCGACAGGCCTTTGCCGACATAGTCGTTGGCGTCGCCTTGCACTTCCAGCTTGAGGCCGCGGACCGAGAACGCGCCCAGCGATTGCCCGCAGGAGCCGGTCAGCTTCACCGTCAGATGGTCAGGCTGCAGAGCATTCCGCATCCCGAACTTCTTCACGATGTGACTGCTCGCCCGCGTCCCGATGGTCCGCAGCGTGTTGCGCACCGCGTAGGACAACTGCATCTTCTCGCCATCCTCAAAGAACCGGTGCCCGTCGCGGATAATGTCGGCGTCCAGCGTGTCCGGCACCGCATTGCGCGGCTTTGACCGGTCATAGGTGATCTTCTGCGACCCATCCACGCTGATCAGCATCGGGTTCAGGTCAAGATCATCCAGGTTGGCCGCACCACGGCTGACCTGGGTCAGCAGGTCAGCCCGCCCGATGATCTCATCCATCGACCGCGCGCCGATGGAGGCGAGGATTTCCCGCACTTCCTGCGCGTAGAAGGTGATCAGGTTCACCACCTTCTCTGCCGATCCGGTGAACTTGGCCCGCAGCGCCTCATTCTGGGTACATACCCCCACCGGGCAGGTGTTCGACTGGCACTGCCGCACCATGATGCAGCCCATGGCGATCAGCGCAGCCGTCCCGATCCCGTATTCCTCGGCCCCGAGCATGGCCGCCATCACGATATCGCGCCCCGTGCGCAGGCCACCGTCCGTGCGAAGCGTCACACGCTCCCGCAGGTTGTTCATCGCCAGAACCTGATGCGCCTCGGTCAGGCCCATTTCCCACGGCAGACCCGCGTACTTGATGCTGGTCGCAGGGCTGGCGCCGGTCCCGCCATTGTGGCCCGAGATCAGGATCACATCGGCCTTGGCCTTTGCCACGCCCGCCGCGATGGTCCCTACGCCCGACGACGACACCAGCTTCACCGTCACCTTGGCACGCGGGTTGATCTGCTTCAGGTCGTAGATCAGCTGCGCAAGATCCTCGATCGAATAGATATCGTGGTGCGGCGGCGGAGAAATCAGCGTCACCCCCGGCGTTGAATGCCGCAGCCGAGCGATCAGCGCCGTGACCTTCATCCCCGGCAGCTGGCCACCCTCACCGGGCTTGGCACCCTGCGCGACCTTGATCTCAAGCTCCTCACAGGCGTTCAGATACTCCGCCGTCACGCCAAAGCGCCCGGAGGCCACCTGCTTGATCTTGGCGCTGGGGTTATCCCCATTCGGTTCCGGCACGAAATGCGCCGGGTCTTCGCCGCCCTCACCCGAGTCGCTCTTCGCCCCGATCCGGTTCATCGCCACGTTCAACGTCTTGTGCGCCTCAGGGCTCAGCGCCCCCAGCGACATCCCCGGCGTCACGAAGCGCTTGCGGATTGAGGTGATCGATTCCACCTCCTCAATCGGCACCGGCTTGCCCAGGGTCTTGATGTCCAGCAGATCCCGCAGATGGATCGGCGGGTTCGCCCGCATCGCGGCAGAATACTGCTTCCACAGGTCATAGCTCGCCCGGTCGCAGGCCGATTGCAGCATATGCATCGTCTGCGCTTCCCAGGCGTGCTTTTCGCCCGACCGCCGCGCCTTGTAGAACCCGCCGATGGGCAGCACATCCGCCCCGCCGCGCCAACCGCGGGCGTGGACCTCTTCCAGCTTCTGCTCCACCCCGGTCAGGCCGATGCCAGAAATCCGGCTTTGCATGCCGGGGAAATACTCCGCCACCATGGCGCGGGACAGACCGACCGCCTCAAAGTTCAAGCCCCCGCGATAGCTGGAGATGACCGAAATCCCCATCTTCGACATGATCTTGAGAAGACCGGCGTCGATGGCATCGCGATAGCGCCGCATCGCATCGGTGAGGGAGCCTTCCAGCAAGCCCCGCTCAATCCGATCCGCAATCGAATCCTGGGCAAGGTAGGCGTTGACCGTGGTCGCACCCGACCCGATGAGCACCGCAAAGTAATGCGGATCAATACACTCCGCCGACCGCACGTTGATGCTGCAGAACGTCCGCAGACCCTTCCGCGTCAGCCAGGAATGCACGGCGCTCGTGGCAAGGATCATCGGCATCCCCACCTTTTCCGGCCCCTGATGTTCGTCCGTCAGCACCAGTTGCCCGGCACCCGACCGCACGGCATCTTCGGCCTCAGCCCTGATGCGTTCCAACCCCTGTTGCAGATCGTCCAGCGAAGGGCCAACCGGGAAGGTGCAGTCAATGAACGCCACTTGGTCGCCGAAGCGTTCAACCATCACCTCAAACTCACGGTTGGCGATGAACGGGCTTTCCAGCACCAGAATCTCGGTCTGGCTGTTGTTCTCATCCAGCACGTTCCGCAGGTTGCCGAAGCGGGTCTTCAGGCTCATCACCCGCCCTTCCCGCAAGCTGTCAATCGGCGGGTTCGTCACCTGGCTAAAGTTCTGGCGGAAGTAGTGCGATAGCGGCCGATATACGTTCGACAGCACCGCAGGCGGCGTGTCATCGCCCATGCTGGCGACCATTTCCTTGCCGTCCTCGGCCATCGGGGCCAGAACCTGCTCCAGCTCCTCTACCGTGAAACCCGCAGCGATCTGCCGCTTGCGGAGCTCTGATCCGGCAAACACCTGCGTTTCGGGCACGTCTTTCAGCAGCGCGTTCAGATCGACGATCTTGCCCACCCAATCCGCGTAGGGTTGTGCGGCGGCGAGTTTGTTCTTCATTTCAACGTCGTGGTAAAGTTTGCCCTCGGCCATATCGACGGCAATCATCTGCCCCGGCCCCAGTGCGCCCTTCTCACGGATCGTGCTTTCATCGACCGGCACCATGCCTGCCTCGGACCCAGCGATCAGCATCCCGTCACCGGTGACCACATAGCGCATGGGCCGCAGGCCATTGCGGTCCAGCCCGCCGCAAACCCAACGGCCATCAGTCATGGCAAGGGCCGCCGGGCCATCCCAAGGCTCGATGACCGAGTTGCAGTAGGAATACATATCCGCCCAGGCCTGCGGCATGTCGGTGGTGGCCTTCGACCACGCTTCCGGCACCAGCATCGTCTTGGCCAGCGGGGCCGACCGACCGGACCGCACCAGCACCTCGAACACCGCATCCAAGGCACCGGAGTCGCTGGTCCCCGACGGGATGATCGGCTTGATATCCTCTGCCGCCTCGCCAAAGTTGTTGGACGCCATGCGGATTTCGTGGGACTTCATCCAGTTGACGTTGCCCTTCAGCGTGTTGATTTCCCCGTTATGCGCCAGCATCCGGAACGGCTGGGCAAGCCACCACTGCGGGAAAGTGTTGGTGGAATAGCGCTGGTGGTAGATCGCGAACGCGCTTTCAAACCGTTCGTCCATCAGGTCGGGGTAGAAGACCGCCACCTGTTCGGCGAGCATCATGCCCTTGTAGATGATGCTGCGGCACGACAGGCTGCACAGATACATCCCCTGGATATGCGCGGCCAAGGCGGCCTTCTCAATCCGGCGGCGGATGATGTAGAGTTCGCGCTCAAACGCCTCGGCGTCGATGTCCTTGTCGCAGCGGATCAGGATCTGCTCGATCTCTGGCCGGGTGGCGTTGGCCTTGTCACCAAGGACCGAGGTGTTCACCGGCACATGCCGCCAGCCGTAGATGTAGTGCCCCATCCGCAGCACTTCGGCCTCAACGATCGTACGGCAGCGTTCCTGTGCGCCAAAGTCGGTGCGCGGCAGGAAGACCTGGCCCACAGCGATCAGCTTGTTCACGTCCGGCTCATGCCCGGTGCGGCGGACCTGGTCGTAAAAGAACTTGACCGGGATCTGCACATGAATGCCCGCGCCGTCGCCAGTCTTGCCATCCGCATCCACCGCGCCCCGGTGCCAGACCGCCTTCAGCGCGTTGATGCCGTTTTCCACGACCTTGCGGGAGGGCTTGCCCGAGATGGAAACCACCAGCCCCACGCCACAGGACGAATGTTCATCCTCGGCCTTGTAAAGCCCATTCGCATCCATCCAGGCGCGCTTCGCCTCTTCGGCGGCAACCCAGGCATCATCATATTTCGTCATGGCATTACTCCTTGGCTGGCTCGGCTAGGAAAGTCTGTTTAGTCTCGGCAACGGGTCGCGCTGCAGTGAAAAGTCGGAAGTCACCGAACTTGGCGTAGCGGACTTTAGGTGATCCGGCCACGGGATCGAAGAAGGGTGCGCCAAAGGAAAAGGACAGATACTCGTCTTGGAAAGCGCCAGTTTCCGAGACAACACCGTAAGGCCCTACAAGCATCCAGCTTCCCTTGGCGCGGTTGTTGCCGAACGCGCTGAAGCAGGACTGGAATTCAGCGGAAAAGCGGCCAATGACTTCAGCATTCGGGCCGACGAAGTCTTCATCCCTCGCGAAAGAGTTGATGTTCCCACCGTCGACGTAGCTGACTTCGCTTCCGCGCCGAACTGTCACCCCTCGCGGGAGATCCCCCGGCCCGCGAATGATGTCCGGCCCATCCATTGAAGCGGTCATGGGCAAGCCCTTGTCAGCAGGGCACCATTCAGTTGGAGCCGCAAGAAACCTGACATCAAGATGAACGGTCCCGGCATCTTGCGCCGATGCCGTTGCAGCCGCGAATGAAACGCCTGAAAGGGCGATTGTCATAAGAGAAGGGAGCTGCGTCATATCTGCGACCTTCTCACTCACTGGCCAGCAGCGGGAATTTCTCCACACACTGCGCGCGCGTCAAAACTTGCCGATCCTCGCCCGCAAAGGCGTAGCTGTCGGGCTTGTGGTCGATGTAGATCTCATTCGTCATCGTCAGCCCGTTCGCGTCGTCAAGGCTGCCCAGCGGCAGCTCCACGTTTCCTGCATAGGGCCCGTCCGCGGTTACCCGGAACCAGACGGGCGAGCCGCATTCTGCGCACCAGGCCCGTTCCCCCCAGCCGGAGGATTGGCGCTTGGCGATATGTTCTGCGCCCACCCAGTCCACGTTGCCTTCGGGCACCGTGATTCCCAGAAGGGCCGATCCGGTCCACTTCCGACACATCGGGCAGTGGCAGACGCCGAACTTCGTAACGGTCAGCGTGGCTTTGAACCGCACCGCGCCGCAAAGGCAGCCACCTTCCCGCTCAAGGCTCATGGCTGACCCTCACCACAGGCAACTCCGCCGAAAGCACATCGCAATCATACTTCGGCTGGGTGTCGAGAAAGCCCTCTTCCTCCGGGAAGATGAACTCCACCGGGCTACCGTCGATCGGCAACCACCGGCCATCACCCAGATCGGTTTCCCCCGGCCCCGAGAAGAACAGCCGCCATTCTGGGTGCAGATACTCATTCCCCCGCGACCGGCGGAGAGTGTTGCCCATCACGTCGGCCTCGACGAAATCGACTTCGGTTTCCTGCAAGGTGACCCCGTCGATCACCACCGTCTTGCCGGTCAGCCGGTCATAGCCCTTGGCCCCGCTCGCCGTGCCATCATCGCGGGTCATCCCGAAATCCCAGGTGTCGATCCCGGACGAAAGGAGTTCCGAGAAGCTGGCACTGTCGGCACGCACCGGATCCAGCACCTGCTTTACAGTGGGGTTGTAGGTGTAGCTTTCCACCCACTGCCCCTCACTGTCGATACGCGAGGTGAAGAAGACCCCCTCCTGATCAAAATCCGCCCGCCACTGATCCCCCGGCGCATCGGCGGTGCAGCGGTAGTGGTTCGACACCCGGCAGGCCTTGGACTGCACGGTCATGAAGACCTCACACCCCTCAGGCGCGGTCCAGGTCCCGGCGAGGGTGGGGGCGGGAAGAAGGGCGACGCAGAGCAGCAGAGGTCTCATGCTGGCATTCCCCGGTGTGGCATCACTGAAACCGCGCCAAGCGTCATACAACCGTAGCGAGGTTGCTCATCACCGAAGCCGGGCTGCCCGCGCAACGAAAGCTGCATGAGCTTGCTTTCCGCATCGCCGAGTACGCTGTTATCGTACGAGACTTCCAAACTGACCGAGAGGTCGAGTTCTTCATTGTAGGCGCGCACTTCGCGCCCGGTGAAAGACGGAATGGGATAAGGCAGCTCAAGAATGGCGATGACCTCAATCCGGTGGAAGATCTTTCCCGCAAGTTCAACAGTTTCGCCGGAGTACTCTGCCGTCTCGGAGCCCGAAACAGGACGCCAAAGGCCGAACATTTTCACCTCACCTACAGCTGAAGATGAGCCGGATCCTTTGCGGACAATGTCCGCATCCTCATCGCCTGAGGTTTGCAGTCTTGAGCTTCCGTCACTCCAAACGTCATCCAACGAAGATAGTCCAGTGGCTGGATCGTAGATCGAAACGGAATCCAGCCCTTCGCTGTCGAAGGATTCGCCACGCGCGAGTGCGCCATTTGCTGACGGACAGTTGTACAGATTTTCCACTTCACAGATATCGGTCTGAACCGTCGCAATCAGCTCGCACGCCTCGGGTCGCACAAAGACGTCGGCCAATGCCGGCAGTCCGCCAGCACAAGCAATCGTCAAGGCAAGGAGACTCCGCATCGCTGTTACACCCTAAGTCAGGTCACAGACCCTGACGTTTAAGTTTTCCTGCATCGACCGCGCGTAGAGACGGAAGGAAGACGCCCGGAAGACAGAAAGAAGACTACTCTGCCGCCACTGCCCCGGTCTGGGACAGATAGCCAAGGATCGCATCGGCCGCCTCGCGCCCATCGCGGATCGCCCAGACCACCAGGCTTGCGCCGCGCACGATGTCGCCCGCCGCGTAGACGCCGGGAAGGCTGGTTTCGTGGGTCCGGAAGTCGGCCTTGATCGTGCCCCAGCGAGTGACCTTCAGCTCTGGCACGCCCCAAAGGGTGGGCAGCGCCTCAGGCTCAAACCCAAGCGCCTGAATGACCAGATCGGCGGGTTCGACATAGTCGGCGCCTTCGATGATTTCGGGGGTTTGGCGGCCCGTGGCATCCGGCGCGCCAAGGCGCATCTTCTGGACCATCACGCCGTCAACCTCGACCCCGCCGGTAAAGCCCTTGGGGGCGGAAAGCCACACGAATTCAACCCCTTCCTCTTCGGCGTTCTGCACCTCACGCTGCGACCCCGGCATGTTCGCCTTGTCACGACGATACAGGCACTTCACCGACAGCGCGCCTTGGCGGATCGCGGTGCGCACGCAGTCCATCGCCGTGTCACCGCCGCCGATGACGACCACGCGCTTGCCAGAGGCGTTCAGCTCACCCGATTCAAACTCTGGCACGTCATCGCCAAAGCCGTGGCGGTTCGAGGCGGTCAGATAGTCAAGCGCCTTGACCACGCCTTTGGCCCCCACGCCCGGCGCTTCGATATCGCGCGACTTGTAGACGCCCGTGGCGATAAGCACCGCGTCATGCTGGCCGCGGATCGCGTCAAAGGTGATGTCATCGCCCACATTGCAATTGGCCACGAACTGCACGCCACCATCGCGCAATTGGTCAATCCGTTGCATGACAACGGGTTTTTCCAGTTTGAAACCCGGGATGCCATAGGTCAGCAGGCCACCCGCGCGGTCATAGCGGTCATAGACCGTGACCTGCACGCCCTGCCGACGCAGCACATCCGCCGCCGCAAGACCCCCCGGCCCCGCGCCGATGATGCCCACGCTTTCAGGGCGTTCGACATGCGGGCGGATTGGTTTGACCCAACCCTGTTCCCAGGCTGTGTCGGTGATGTACTTCTCAACCGCGCCGATGGTGACCGTGCCGTGGCCGGACTGTTCGATCACGCAATTGCCTTCGCAAAGGCGGTCCTGCGGGCAGATGCGGCCGCAGATTTCGGGGAAGGTGTTGGTGGCCTGGCTGATCTCATAGGCCTCTTGCAGGCGGCCCTCGGCGGTCAGCTTCAGCCAGTCGGGGATGTTGTTGTGCAACGGGCAGTGCGACTGGCAATAAGGCACGCCACACTGGCTGCAGCGGCCGGCCTGCTCGGCGGCCTTCTGGTCGGCGTACTCGCGGTAAATCTCATCGAAATCCTGCGCGCGCGAGGATGGGTCACGCTTCTCGGGCGTTTCCTTGCCCAAAGTAACGAATTTCAACATCTTCTGCGTGGCCATGGCTGCGTCTCCGCACGAAATCCTCGGGACCGACTACCTACAGCGGATCAAAAAGCAATAAAAGTCAGTAAGGCTTACCTATTTGCAGGTTTTTTGTGGGGTGGGACAGGAAAGCTGACATTTCTGGCGCAGTTTAGGTCAGTATAGTTTCCAAACCGCCTTAGTACCCTAGGGAAAGCGCGGCCAACGCGGCCGTTCCTACAATGATTCGCCACCAACCGAACAGCGCATAGCCGTGGCGACTAATGTAGTTCAGCACCCAGCGCACGACCAACAGCGCTGTGACGAAAGCCACGGCAAAGCCCACCGCGATATCCCAGACCGCGCCGAAATCAAGGACATCGCGGCTTTTGAACAGGTCGTAGGCCACCGCTGCCCCCATCGTCGGCAGGCTGAGGAGGAAGGAAAACTCCGCCGCCGCCCGCTTTTCAACGCCCATCAGCAAAGCGCCAACAATCGTCGCGCCCGAGCGGCTGACCCCCGGCACCATGGCAAGGCACTGGCAAAGCCCGATGGCCAGCGACTTGCCCAACGGCAGCGCCAAAGCATCGTGGTACCGGGGCGCCGGTGCGATGCGGTCAATCACCAGCAGCACAAAGCCGCCAAGAATCAACATGATGGCAATCAACATCGGCGTTTCAAACAGCACCGTCTTGATGAAGTCATGCGCCAAAAGCCCGACCACGACAGCCGGCAGAAACGCGAGAAGGATCGACATGATCGCCCGCCGCGCCGCATCGTCATGCCGCGCCCGAAGGAACAGCTGCGTCACCATCGCGGCATAGACCGAGGTCAGCGCCAGAATCGCACCCAGCTGGATCACCACTTCAAAGGTGCGTCCCTTGGATTCGAACCCCAGGAAATGCCCGGCCAACAGAAGGTGCCCGGTTGAGGAGACCGGCAGAAACTCGGTCAGACCTTCCAGCAGACCCAGAATAGCCGCGGTGATGGTTGAATTATCCATGCCCTACCTGTCACGGAACCTTTCGGCCCGCACCGTGCCGTCGGCCTGAACGGTCCCGCGCATTTCAGCCTCATCGCCGATGCGGGGGCGGTCATCGACCCTTGTCCCGCCGTCGATCAGGAAGGCTGCTCCGTCAATCTCGGCCTCGGCGGTCAGGGTGCCGCGCAAGCGGATGCGCGCGCCCACCGGGATCGGCGCAGGCACGCCGTCAGCATCAGGCGCGCCTTGGGCGATCCAGTCACGGATCAGCCGAACATCCTCCTCCGGCAGCCAGGGCGGGCCATCAAAGGGCATGCGGGGGTCTGACAACCCGATGATGCGGCGCCAGATCTCCGACATCTCGGGATTGCCCGGCAGCACCGCCAACCGGTCACCGCCCTTCAGTACCGCAGACAGACTGTCCAGCCGAAGCCCCTCTGGCGGGGCACCAAGCTTGGAGTTGTCGGAGTGGCACTTGATGCAGCCCTTGAGGAAGATCGGCTCCACGTCCGACCAAAGCACCGGCTCACCCGGCGCGGGGCGCTTGCGTTCGGGCGCGGCGGCAAGGGTCACGTCGCCAGCCGGCATCCCGGCCATGACCCAACCTTCGACCATGGCAATCTGGTCCGGCTCAAGGAACGGCGGGCCATCCAGCGGCATCTGCGGTTCCGCTTCGCCGCGCAGGCGTTGCAGAAGCAGGCTTGCGGCGTCGCCAGCCACCACGACCGGGCCGTTTTCGCTGCCTTGCAACACGCCCTCAAGCGTATCCAGCCGCAGGCCAAGCGGGGCATCCTCGCCCGAATGGCACATCACGCAACGGTCGACAAACAGCGCTCCGACCTGCGAGAAATCCTGGCCCAGCCCCGGCCCGGCAAGCACGCCAAAGGCTAGGGCAAAGCGGAAAATCATGTCTTCTTCAGGTTCTTGGCCGAGCCCTTGATGGCGGCATACTGACCCGAAGGGCGATAGCGCCACAGATATTCTGGCAGCACCGACTCCATCGCCGTTGGAGTAATCCCAAGATCGGCAAAGCCCTTCGCACTGGGGGCGACCACATTGTCGCGCGCCAGGTTCTTCACCTGATCGCGGGTGATCATCTTGTTCTCGATCAGCCCAAGCGTGACGGCCTGCAGCATGTCAAAGCCAAAGCCCATGATCCGCGCCAGGAAGAAGGGCACATTGACCACGGCACGGCGGCGCTGGATGACTTTCAGCATGCGGCCCATCAGCCCGCGGAAGGTATCCACCTCGGGCCCGCCAAGTTCATAGACCCCCGGGGCTGCCTGACCAAGCACGGCCTTGACCGCCGCCTGCGCGACGTCATCGACATAGACCGGCTGGAACCGCGTTTCGGCACCCACCACGGGCAGGACCGGGCCCATCCGCGTCATCGCGGCGAAGCGGTTGAAAAAGCCATCCTCGGTCCCGAAGATGATCGATGGGCGCAGGATCACGGCGCCGGGGAAAGCGGCCAGAACCGCCGTCTCACCTTGCGCCTTGCTGCGGGCATAGTCGCTGTCCGACGCCGCATCTGCCCCGATGGCCGAAATCTGCACCAGTTGGCTGACGCCTTCCGCAGCGGCGATCCGGGCGATCCGGGCGGCGCCTTCATCCTGGACCGAGTCAAAGGTGTTCTTGCCCGACCGGTTCAGGATGCCCACGCAATTGACCACCGCCTGCGCCCCGTGCAGTGCCGCGCGCACGCTGGCATCGTCGCGGATGTTGCAAGCAACCGGTTCTACCTGCCCAGGCGTACCATAGGGGCGCACGAACAGCGCCTCATTCGGGCGGCGAACGGCGACACGGACGCGCCACCCCTCTTTCGCCATGCGCCTTGCGATGTAGCGGCCGACAAAGCCCGATCCGCCAAAAATGGTGACAAGCCTGGTCATGCCTGAACTCCTGTTCGAAGCCGCGAAGGGGCTGGAAACTGGCCGGATCAATACCCCCCGAGCGGGAACCGGGCAAGGCCAAACCGGTGCGGCAAATTTTGTAGTGGGGCCGTTGACTTCGCCAAACCGGGCCGTTACATCGCCCATCAGTGCCCAGATGGCGGAATTGGTAGACGCACTGGTTTCAGGTACCAGCGCTGCAAGGCGTGGAGGTTCGAGTCCTCTTCTGGGCACCAATTCAAAGGCCGCGCCTCCGCAAGGGGGCGCGGCCTTCGCTTTTCCGGCACCCCTATACAGGCCGCGCCATTTCAGGTAGTGCCCCCCGACGGTCGAGATTCCGGGACTGTGGGCGAGGAGGCCCGCACCAAGGGGACGTAAGGCCGTTTGGCTTATCGGGCATCATGAGGTGCCCCCCTTTGGAAAGACATCCATGACGATGACAAACGTGGCCGCGCCGCTGGCGCAGGCTTTGGCAGGCAAGGGCTATGAGGCCCTGACCGCCGTGCAGGCGGCTGTGCTGGCCGAAGGCGTCTCGGGACGCGACATGCTGGTTTCGGCGCAGACCGGATCGGGCAAGACCGTGGCCTTTGGTCTGGCGATTGCGCCGGAAATCCTTGGCGGGCAGGACCGCCTCTTGTACGCAGACCAGCCGCTGGCGCTGATCATCGCCCCGACCCGGGAACTGGCCCTGCAGGTCGCACGCGAACTGGAATGGCTTTATGCCGGCGCAGGCGCCAAGATCGCCACTTGTGTGGGCGGCATGGACTACCGCACCGAAAAGCGCATGCTGGAACGAGGGGCGCATATCGTTGTCGGCACCCCGGGCCGCCTGCGTGACCATATCGACCGCCGCAGCCTTGACCTGTCGGGTCTGAAAGCCGCCGTGCTGGACGAAGCGGATGAGATGCTGGATCTGGGCTTTGCCGAGGATCTGGAATTCATCCTGGCCGCCGCCCCTGCAGAGCGCCGGACGCTGATGTTCTCGGCCACCGTGCCGAAGGAAATCGAAAAGCTGGCCGCGACCTTCCAGACGGATGCCTTGCGCATTGTCGCCCAAGGGGAATCGCGCCAGCACGTCGATATCGAATACAAGGCCTACAGCGTGGCCGTCCGCGACCGCGAACATGCCATCTTCAACATCCTGCGGTTCTACGAATCGCAGACCGCGATCGTCTTTTGCAAGACGCGCGTGAACGTGAACCACCTGATGGCCCGCATGGGCAACCGGGGCTTCCAAGTTGTGGCCCTGTCGGGTGAGCTTTCGCAGCAAGAACGCACCCACGCGCTGCAAGCCCTGCGCGATGGCCGCGCCCGGGTCTGTATCGCCACCGACGTCGCCGCGCGGGGCATCGACTTGCCGGGGTTGGAACTGGTTATCCATGCCGACCTGCCTTCGAACTCGGAAATCCTGCTGCACCGGTCGGGCCGTACTGGCCGCGCGGGTAAGAAAGGCGTCTCGGCGCTGATCGTGGCCCCGGCAGAGTTCAAGAAGGCCCAGCGCCTGTTGCAAGGCGCCAAGGTCGTGGCCGAATGGGGTGCTGCCCCGGGTGCCGACGAAGTGCAGGCCAAGGATGACCTGCGGATTCTGGAGCACCCGCTCCTTCTCGCCGGTGTCGGCGATGATATGGACATGGCCCAGGGCCTTTTGGAGCGTTTCGGTGCCGAAGCTGTTGCCGCCGGTTTCGTCCGCATGTGGCGCGAAGGCCGCTCTGCGCCTGAGGTCCTGTCGTCCGATCAGGCCAACCCACCGCAAAGCGCCCCGCCACGCGAACGGGGTGAGTTTGGCCCCTCGGTCTGGTTCCGCCTGTCGGTCGGCCGCGCTGGCCGGGCCGAGGCGCGCTGGTTGCTGCCCAAGATCTGTGACGCGGGCGGCATCGGCAAGGATGGCATTGGTGCGATCCGCGTGCGTGAGGATGAAACCTTCGTGCAAATCGCAGCCCCGCTTGCCGACAAGTTCGGCGCCTCGGTCGAGCTGGACCGCGATCTTCTGATGGAACGGATCGAGGGTGAGCCTGATCTGGACCGCCCCCGTGCGCCTTCGGCCAAGTTTGAGCGGCCTGAGCGTGCCGAACGTCCGGAACGCAGCGAACCGCGCCGGGAAAAGCCCGCCTACACGCCAAAACCCGCGCGTGTGGTCGAAGATGACGCAAGCCCCGTCCGGGCGGAACCCGCGAAAAAGCCCTATGTGAAACGCGACGACAACCCGCGTCCCTCGGCCGCAAAACCGGCTTATGCCAAGCCCGCCTATTCCAAGCCTGACTGGCAGGACAAGCCCAAGCCCTATGCCAAGCGCGAAGACAGCCCGCGCCCGGCCCGCGCGCCTTATGACCCGGACCGCGCGCCACGTCCGGCCAGCGGCGACGATTCCAAGAAACCGCGTTGGTCGCCCGACCAGAAAACCGCGCCCCGTTCGGCCGGGTACAAAAGCCAGGGCGGCCCTGCCGGAAAACCGGCACGCGCTGAAGGCTACAAGAGCCACGCCTCGGAAGGCACGGGCTACAAGCCGAAGACCGAAGGCTACAAGCCCAAGTCGGAAGGGTACAAGCCCAAGGGCGACGGCTTCAAACCGCGTGAAGATGGCGACCGTCCGGCCCGCAAGCCCTATGCAGGCAAAGGCGACGACGCGCGTCCGTTCGTAAAGCGGGATGGGCCGCCGAAATCGGCTGGCTTCAAGACCTTTGCAGCGGGCGGGAAGAAGCCCTTCGACAAGGCTGGGTCCGGCGCAGCTGCGCGGCCCGCCAAGCCAAAGGCCGATGCCAAGGACACCACAAAACGCTTCGTGCCGCCAAAAGCGCCAAAGCGCTAAGACACCGCGACGTCAGGGCCGGAGTTTTCCAAAACTCCGGCCCGATTTCTTTGAAGAAATCGGCACTATCCTCGCAGCCGGTGCAACGCATCCGTATGCAGCGCGGGCGGCAAGGCCAGAACGCCCTTCGCCTGCGCCCCCGGGGTGTTGAAGCGCAAGGCCTCCCCCAACTGATCGGTCACCACGGCGCCAGCGCGTTCCGCGATCAGGCTGCCCGCAGCAATGTCCCATTCCCAGGCGTCGCGGAGCGTCAGCATCCCGTCATGCCGCCCTTCGGCCGCGAGACACAGCCGGTAGGCCAGCGAGGCGCGGAAACTGCGGGTGATGTCCGGCACACCGCCCGGCCATTTCTCGGGGGCAAGGTTGGCCTTCGTCGTCAGGATATCCGCGCCCTGCAGCCGATCCCGCTGACTGCAGGCGATCGGCTGGCCGTCCTTCAAGGGTGGGGACGACAGCGAGGCGGTGTAGATCTTGTCCAGCGCTGGCAGGAACACCACCCCGGCCGTCACCTTCCCCTTGTGGGCCACAGCCAGGGAATGGGCAAAAGTCTCCTCCCCCGCGATGAAAGCGCGGGTGCCGTCGATGGGGTCGATGATGAACACCGTCTCACATGTCAGGCGGGCGGCATCGTCGGGTGTTTCCTCGGACAGCCAGCCGTAATCGGGGCGTGCGGCCAGCAGCACCGTTTTCAGCATGTCGTTGACCGCAAGGTCAGCCTCGGTCACCGGGCCATGTTCGCCGCCCTTGTCCCAGACCTTCGGCTCACGCCGCCAGAAGCGCAGCGCGATCCGCCCCGCCTCGCGCGCGGCTTCGGTCAGAAGGGCAAGGTCATGCGCCGGCAAGGGTCATCCCGTCGATCAGGATGGATGGCACGCGGGTCGACAGATGCGCCCGGGCATCGTTCGCGGGCACGATCCGCAACAGCATGTCCCGCAAGTTGCCCGCGATGGTGCATTCGTGGACCGGGTGTGAAATCACCCCGTTTTCCACCCAGAAGCCCGAGGCCCCGCGCGAATAATCCCCGGTCGTCGGATTGATCGTCGACCCGATCATCGAGGTGACCAGCAGCCCGGTTCCCATTTGTGAAATCAGATCGTCCCGGCTGCGAGGTCCAAGCGTCAGGTCGAGATTTGTGGTGGAAGGCGACGGCGGCGCCCCCGTTCCGCGAAAGGCGTTGGCGGTGGAGGGCATCCCGAGCTTGCGCCCGGTGGCAAGGTCCAGCACCCAGCCGGTCAGCACACCATCGGCCACAATCTCACGCCGGCGGGTCGCCAGCCCCTCACCATCAAACGGGCGCGAGGAGGAGATGCGCGGACGATGCGGGTCTTCGATCAGCGACAGACCAGCCGGCAGCACCTGCTTGCCCAGAAGGTCCCGCGCCCAGGATGACCCGCGCGCGATGGAACTGCCGTTGATAGCCGACAACAGATGCCCGATCAGCGAAGCCGCGACGCGTTCGTCATAGACCACGGGATAGGTGCCGGTCTTCGGCTTCACTGACCCGATCCGCTGCAAGGTGCGCTCAGCTGCCAAGCGGCCGATCCCTTCGGCCCCCGGCATGTCGGCGGCATGGGTGCGCCCTTCGCCCGCGTAATCGCGCTGCATGTCGGTGCCAGACCCGGTGAACGCCACCCCCGACAGCGAGGTTGAGGTGCGCCCGTAGCCCCCGGAAAACCCGTTGGTCGCGGCCATATGCAGCTGACGGCGGCTGTAACCTGCGGCGGCTTCGACCTGGGTGATCCCGTCAAACTCCATCGCTGCAGCCTCAACCGCGCGGGCGGCGGCTTCCAGCGTGGCGGCACTGGGTTCGGGTGCCGCGTCGGCCAGCTCCAGCGCGGCCAAGTCCCAGCCCTGCGCCAGTTGGTCCGGGTCCGCCAACCCGGCATGCGGGTCTTCCGGCGCTTCCCGCGCCATGGCAACGGCGCGTTCCGCCAAAGCGGTGATCGTGGCGGCTGAGGTGTCCGAGGCCGAAACGCAGGCCTGCCGCCGCCCCATCAGCACGCGCAGGCCAATCTCAACTCCTTCTGACCGTTCGGCCTGCTCCAGTGCGCCCTTGCGGATTTCGATGGACACTGCAGTGCCATCCACGGCCAGCGCATCGGCGCTTTCGGCCCCGGCCTTGCGGGCGGCGTCCAAAAGGGCAGCGGTCAGATCGGAAAGGCTGGCGGTCATGGCTAATACCCCTTGGCTTCATGGCTGAGGTAGCCCTGCCCACTCGCCAGTGCAAGAGCGGCCGGGAAACGGGGGCAGGCGTGGCCCGCCCCCTTGCGCCAAAGGTTTACTGCAGCTGCTGACCGTTGGCGAACACCCCACCATCCTTGAACTCGATCAGCGAGGTCAGCTCATCCGGGCCAGCGCCGGGCCGGGCGAAGAGGCCCAGCATCATCCGCGCGCCCATCGCCTCTTCTCCTTGCACCAAGCCCATCGCAATCAGGTTATCGATCAGCGCGTTCACGCCCTTGATCGTGACCGTGATGCTGCCGGACGGCGCAGGAACACCTTCAAAGGTCACCAGATCCGTGTTGTCGAAGATCAGCCCGCCCATGGCACCCACCTCAGCCCCTGCTGCCTTGACCAGGATCTGGCCCAGGTTCAGCGAGGTGAGTTCACCCGGGGGATCGACGCCTTCCATTTGCATGGCAGGGTCCATGATGTCCTGTTTCCAGAAGCCGGTTCCGGTGACGTCAACGATGAAGCTCGCCGGTTCGCGCGAAAACAAGGCCGCGGGATCAATCAGGCCCCAGATGTCTTCCGACACGGTCAGATCCACCAGCTTGGTCACAAAGGCAAAGTCCTGCGGGGTTTCAGACTTCGACACCGGCATCAGGATACTGAACGAACTTTCGGCAAAGCCGAAGGCCACTTCGGGGAACGGGATTTCTGGGCCCGAGGCGGTGAAGCTGCCGCCGGTGACGCCTGTACCGTAGTTGATCTTGTCCTTGTCGATCGCCAGGTCAAAGCTGCCTCCGGTCAGGCTGCCGGCCAGGTTCACCGGGCCAGTTGCCTCGGTGATGTCAGCGTTTATCGTCATCGCGCCAAAGCTGAAGCTGCTTTCCGTGGTGAAGCCCGCGTTCAGTGCCGTGGCCATGTTCGCCATGACCTCAGCCCCCAGGAAGTTACCCTTGGTGGTTCCGGTAAGGTCGGCCAGCGACAAAGTGACCGTCCCCTCGCCCTCACCTTCCGTGCCTTTGCCGGACAGGGTCAAAGCCATGCCCTTTGCCGAAAAGCTGCTGTCAAGCGCGGTCTTCTCGCCCTCGGTCAGGACGACGTACTTGGCCGCCATGTCGGTCAGCACCAGATCGGCTTCGGTCTCAATCGGCTGACCGTCAGAGCCCGTTATCTCATCCAGCTTGATGGTCACGGAGGGCGAGGCGAATTCATAGTTGGTTTCCGTGGCGCTGCCGGCAGCGGTGACGACAGTTCCCGGCTGGGTGACCGTCAGTTTCATCGCGGTCGGCCCTTCACCATCATCCGGAAAGGCCAGTGTCATCGGATAGCTGTCGGCCATGGTGACCGCCACCGTCCCATCGCCGTTGTCCTTGAAGGTCAGCGTATCAAGGGCGGCCGAAAAGCTGCCCCCCATCTCATCGGTAAAGGTCAGGACAAGTCCCGTGACGGCCAGGGTATCGCCGGTCTGCGTGGCATCGTCAAAGGTCAGATCCTGCCCTGCCGACGTGGCCAGGCCCTGCCAGCTTTGCCATACCTCTTCGGGCGTGACGTCGGCCCAGGCGGCAGGGGCGGCAAGAACAAGCGCAAGGGCGGTGGTGCAGGACAGAATCCGGGTCATGTCGCTATGCCTTTCGGGTTGAATAAGGTGCGGCATCCTTTCTATCACCCTTGCAGGCGTCAAGGAAATCCGCAGGCCCGGCAGGTCAGGAATTCATGGCATTGGGGAAATGATGATCGAGGTTGAAGAAAAAGGCGCTTGCTGGACGGTAACGCTTGCGCGCCCGGAAAAGGCCAATGCGCTGACCGCAGCAATGCTGCAGGATCTGCGCAAGGCCCTCGAGGCCGCAGCAGGCGCGGGCGCAAAGGTCCTGATCCTGACTGGCGAAGGCCGCGTCTTTTCCGCAGGCGCCGATCTTGAGGAGATGGCCAACGGCCTTGGCACCAACCCGGTGTGGGAGGGGGTGAGCCAAGCCCTGTCCGCCTTTCCCGGTTTGACCATCGCCGCGCTGAACGGCACGCTGGCAGGTGGCGCAACGGGGCTGGCGCTGGCCTGCGATATCCGGATTGCCGTGCCCGGGGCGCAGTTCTTCTACCCCGTCATGCGGCTGGGCTACTTGCCGCAACCCTCTGACCCCGCCCGCCTGACCGCCCTGATCGGTCCTGGGCGTGCGCGCATGATCCTGTTGGCCGGCCAGCGCATCAGCACGGACGAAGCACTGGCCTGGGGCTTGATTGACCGCATTGTCCCACCCGAGGGCCTGATGGACAGCGCGATGGCCCTTGCAGCCGATGCCTTGGCAGCCGATCAAGGTCATGTCGCGGGTTTGGTGCGCATGACTCGGGGGGAAAACGCATGACCAACAGCTACGAAACCGGGCGGTTGAACCTGCCCTTCGTCGGCATCTCAACCTTCGGGAAAAACCCCTACCAGCCCGACTGGTCCAAGATCGACGCCGATTTCGCCATCCTCGGCGCGCCCTTCGACTTTGGCACCCAGTGGCGGGCCGGGGCGCGGTTCGGGCCTCGGGGGATCCGCGAGGCGTCGACCCTGTTTTCCTTCGGCCATGCTGGGGCCTACGACCATGAAGACGACGTGACCTATCTGGCTGGCGTCCGTATCCTCGACATTGGCGACGCCGATATCGTCCACACCGACACCGAAACCAGCCACGCCAATATCGAGGCTGGCGTCCGCGCCATCCTTGCCGCCGGAGCCGTGCCAGTGGTGCTGGGGGGCGATCATTCGATCAACATCCCCTGCATCCGCGCCTTTGCCGGGCGGCCGATCCACATCGTCCAGATCGACGCACATCTCGATTTCGTCGATGTGCGCCACGGGGTTCGCCACGGCCATGGCAACCCGATGCGCCGCGCGGCAGAGCAGGACCATGTGACCGGCCTGTCCCAGCTTGGCATCCGCAATGTCAGTTCTACCGCGAAAGACGGCTATGACGCCGCCCGCGCCATGGGGTCGGATATCCTGTCCGTCCGCCAGATCCGTAAGCTGGGGGTCGAGGCCACGCTTGCCCGCATCCCCAAGGGCGTGGACTATTACCTGACGCTCGATATCGACGGCTTTGACCCCTCTATTGCCCCCGGCACCGGCACGCCGTCGCACGGTGGGTTCCTGTACTATGAAGTGCTGGAGCTGATCGATGGCTTGACGAAACAGGGCAACATCATCGGCATCGACCTTGTGGAAGTCGCCCCCGACTATGACCATACCGGCACCACCACCATCCTTGCCGCGCAGATCCTGCTGAACACCATCGGGCGGATCGCCCATAACCGGAGGTAAGGCGTGGACCAGTTGCAAGCCTGGCTTCAGGAAGCGGGCAACACTGCCCTTGGCTGGCTGACCTCGCCCGCCGCGCTGTCACAGCTTGGCCTTCTGATCGTCGCCTATCTGGTTGCCCGCCTGCTGTCGCGCCGCCTTTCGCCGGTGATCGAACGCACGCTGACCCCGAAGGCCGAGGCGACGCACATCCTCGCCCGTCTGCGCCGCTTTGCGCTGCAGTTCCTGCCCCTTCTGCTGCCGCTTCTGGCCTATGCGCTGACGGCAGCCGGCGAAGGGCTGACCCGGACGCTGTTTGACCAGGGTGAGGTGATCGCCTTCGGCAAGCGCGTCTTCCTGCTGCTGGCCGCTGTTGCACTGGTCCGGCAGGTGCTGCCGCCCGGCTTCCTGAAACTGATGGGCCGCTACGTCCTTCTGCCCGTCATGGCGCTGCATGCGCTGGGACTGCTGGACGACGCAACCACCCGGCTGGACGCGGCACAGGTCAACCTTGGCAACATCCAGTTCACTGCACTGTCGCTGATCCGGGGGGTCATCGCCGGGGCACTCCTCTTCTGGCTTGGGGCCTGGTCCAACCGGCAATCGGCTGGCTACATCAAGGCGCAACCCGACCTTCGCCCGGCCACCCGAGAGCTTGCCATCAAGGCGGCAGAAGTCGCCATCTTCGGCGCGGCCTTCCTCCTCCTCATGTCGATCATGGGTATCGACCTTACCGCCGTCGCTGTTCTTGGCGGTGCATTGGGTGTGGGCATCGGCCTTGGCCTGCAACAGATCGCCGCGAACTTCGTCTCCGGGATCATCCTTCTCTTGGAAGGTCAGACCACCGTCGGCGATTTTGTCGAACTGGACGGTGGCGAGAAGGGCACCATCGTCAAGATGACCGCCCGCGCCTGTATTCTTGAGACGTTTGACGGCAAGTGGATCGTCGTCCCGAACGAACATTTCATCACCACCCGCGTCGTCAACTACAGCGATCAAGGCAGCGCCAACCGGTATGAGGCGCTGTTTTCCGTCAGCTATGAGACCGACATCAACCTGGTGCCCGGCATCATCGAGGCGGCGGTGGGAAAGCTGCCCTTCGTCCTGCAATCTCCCGACGGCCCCGACTGCGAATTGCGCGGTTTTGGCGAGAGTAGTGTCGATTTCGCCGTCGAATACTGGGTTGCGGGCATTGATGACGGCAAGAACAAATACGGCTCGCCCGTTCTGTTTGCCGTCTGGAATGCGCTGAAAGAGGCGGGGATCGAGATGCCCTACCCCCACCGCGTGGTCGAACTGCGGAACGCCCCGGGTGGTTGAGGCCCTGGTCATTGGCGCTGGTCCTGCCGGGCTGATGGCGGCGGAAGAGCTGGCCAAGGCTGGCCTGCGCGTGGTGGTCTGCGAGGGGAAACCGTCCATCGGGCGCAAGTTTCTGATGGCCGGAAAGTCCGGGCTGAACGTGACCAAGGACGAACCGCTGGCCGACTTCGTCACCCGCTACGACGCGCCGTGGCTGCGGCCAATGCTGGAAGCCTTCGGTCCGCGTGAAGTGCACATCTGGTGCCGCGCCCTGGGGCAAGAGGTGTTCACCGGCTCATCCGGGCGGGTGTTTCCGGTGGCGATGAAAGGGTCACCCCTTCTCCGCGCCTGGGCTGAACGGCTGGCCGAAGAAGGCGTTGAGTTGCGGACCCGCTGGCGCTGGACGGGGTTTGACGGCGCGGGTTTTCGCTTTGACACTCCCGAAGGGGTGCAAGTCTTTAGCCCGCAGGTCACAGTCCTAGCGCTTGGGGGGGCAAGCTGGCAGCGGCTAGGGTCAGATGCGGCCTGGGTGCCGTGGCTGGCTGCCAAAGGGGTGGGCATCGCACCATGGAAGCCCGCGAATATGGGGTTCCGCGTCAACTGGTCCGCGAAGATGGCCCCTTACTTCGGCCAGCCCGTCAAGGGTGTTACCTTGATCGTCGGACCCCGCCGTGAACGGGGAGAGTTCGTGATCTCCGAACGCGGTCTGGAAGGTGGCGGCATCTACGCTGTCAGCCGCGACCTGCGCGAAGGGGCCACTCTGGCGTTTGATCTTCTGCCGGACCTGACGGCAGCAGAGATCACCGCGCGGCTTGCCCGGATGAAGCCATCAGAAAGCACCGTGAATCGCCTGCGAAAACTTGGTCTGCCCAAGCCTATGGTCGCCCTCTTGATGGAGTTTGCCCGCACCACCCCCTTTGACCAGCTGAAGCACCTGCCCATCCCGCTGGAAGGCCCGCGCCCGCTGGATGAGGCGATTTCCGTTGCTGGCGGGGTGGAGTGGTCGTCTTTAACTCCAGACCTGGAACTGCTCGCCCTTCCCGGCACCTTCGTCTGCGGTGAGATGCTGGATTGGGAGGCGCCAACCGGCGGTTACCTACTGACCGCTTCATGGGCAACGGGCCGCTGGGCGGGGCAATCAGCCGCCCGCTTCGTGCAGCGCCTCTAGCCAGGGCAGCGCCTCATCCACCAGAATGTCGATGGTCCGCGCCAGTTGGGCGGGTTTTTCCAGCACGTCCAGAAAAGCCAGCCGCCCGGGGTCTTCCCCGCCGCCACCGCCAAAACGTTCCAGAGTGATCTCACCGTCGTCGTCCCAGTCCGGGTGATCGGGGGCGTCTCCGTCGGGCGTCAGGAACCGCAGCACGATCTGCACCTCCCAGCCATAGCGGTTGCGTTGCAGATGAACGGCCGACTTTCCAGCACCTGTGCTGCGCGACCAGGTGCTGCCCTTCAGCCCGTAGCCGCGCGGGGCAAGGGCCGCCTCAAGCGCGGCGACGATGGCCTGATACGCCTCCTCGCGCCGTTGCGGAAAGGCCGGGTCATGCGCGGCGGCATATTTGCGGGCGGCGAGGTCTTCGTCTTCCACGTCAGACATCGCCACCCCCCCGGTCAGGCTGAAAGCCCGCCGGCCAGATCCGGCACGTCCAGCGCGGAAAAGCCGTAGTGGCGCAGCCAGCGCAGGTCGGCCTCAAAGAAGGCGCGCAGGTCGGGGATGCCGTATTTCAGCATGGCAATCCGGTCGATCCCCATGCCGAAGGCAAAGCCCTGCCACTGGGTCGGGTCCACCCCCGCCGCCGCCAAAACCTTTGGGTGCACCATGCCAGAGCCGAGGATTTCCATCCACTTGTCGCCTTCACCGATCTTCAGCTGACCGCCGACGTTGGAATAACGGATATCCACCTCGGCCGAGGGTTCGGTGAAGGGGAAATGCGACGCGCGGAACCGCAGTTCGACCTTGTCCACCTCAAAGAACGCGCGGCAGAACTCCTCCAGCGTCCACTTGAGGTTGGCCATGCTGATGGCACGGTCAATGGCGAGGCCCTCAACCTGGTGGAACATCGGCGTATGCGTCTGGTCCATGTCCATCCGGTAGACGCGACCCGGCGCAATCACCCGGATCGGCGCGCCTTGGGCCATCATCGCGCGGATCTGCACCGGGCTGGTGTGTGTGCGCAGCACATGCGGCGGACGGTTATCGCCAGCATCACGGTGCATGAAGAACGTGTCATGCTCCTGCCGGGCGGGGTGTTCCGGCGGGATGTTCAGCGCATCGAAGTTGTACCAGTCGGATTCGACCTGCGGCCCTTCGGCGACGGAAAACCCCATGTCGGCGAAGATCGCGGTCAGTTCCTCCATCACTTGGCTGACCGGGTGGATCGTGCCGCGCGGACGCGGGCGGCCCGGCAGCGTCACATCCAGCCATTCCGCCTTCAGCCGCTCATCCAGCGCTGCATCGCCCAGCGCGGTCTTGCGTGCACGAAGGGCGGCATCAATCTCATCCTTCAACACGTTCAGGCTGGCACCGGCGGCTTTGCGCGCCTCAGGCTCCATCTTGCCCAGGGTAGCCATCAGGGCGCTGATTTCGCCCTTCTTGCCAAGGGCGGCAAGGCGCACCTCTTCCAGACCCGCCTCATTTGCGGCACCGGTGACGGCGGCAAGATACTTGGCCCGTAGCGTGTCGATCCCGTCCATCTGGCGTCTCCTGAAGGTCGGGGTTGTGCTACCGGGGAAGGCCCCGCGATGCAAGAGTGACCCCTAGAAGATGGACCTGCGCCCCCGCACCTCCAGCATCCGCCGCGATCCTGTCACCGTGCCGTTGGTGGCGGTGATCGACAAGGGCGGTTCCTTCAGTCGCTTTTCGATGATGACCAACGAGTCGTGAAACCGGATCCCGCCAATTTCCCGCGCCAGGGGGTGCAGCGGAAAGGCCGCGTCATCCTCAGTGTACCAGGAGTGCATCTGATCAATCAGGTCCTTGGCGAATTCGATGAAGCTGGCCGGGTTGCGATGCCCGCCGCCAAAGCCGGGCCAATAGCTCGTGTGCGTGTCTTCCACGATGTAGAGGCCACGGTCTTTCAGACTTGGCCAGAGGTTGCGAAAGCTGGTGATCTGCTGGTGCATCTTGTGACCGCCGTCATCGACGATCAGGTCAAATGGGCCATGTTCGGCACTGATTTGGGTCAGAAAGGCCGGGTCGGACTGGTCCCCGATCGCAACCTTTGTGCCCGGCAGCTCCAGTGCCTTGCAGGCCGGATCAATGTCCAGGAACGTCAGCCGAGCCGCCGGGCCAAAGAACCCTTGCCACATGGGCATGGACCCGCCCTTGTAGACCCCGATCTCAAGAAGACTGAGGTCCCGCCCCTGCCATGGGGCCAGCAGCTCATCATAGATCGGCAGGTAATGCGCCATCTTGAACAACGTGCGGGCGCCGGTGCGGGCGGGGTAGTCCTGAAAGTAGCGCATAGTGACCCCGCTTCCCTTTGCCGGATGCCGGTTTGCGCCCGACACCCGCACAGCTATGCAGAGCGCGCGGGCTGCGTCCAGACAGAGCGCGGTCAGGACCGGGGCGCAAGCGCCTCGGGCGCGTAAAGTGCGGCATAGTCAGCGCTTGGGGGAATGGGCTGAATCACGTCAATCAGCACCCGGTCGGGTCCTTCAACGATGAAATGGCGCTGGCCAAAGTCTTCGTCCCGCAGCGGAAGGGCGATGGTCAGCCCGGCCGCGGCCAAGCGGTGATAGTGGCTGTCCGGCGAGCCGACCTCGACGTTCAGGATCACCCCACCAGTGCGGCCACGCGCGACCTCGGGGACTGTGGGATGGTCCTGCGCGACGATGGCCAGGTTTATCGTCGCGTCTTGCGCGGACTGCAGGTGTACATACCAGTCCGCTGTAAACAGTGAATGGAAGCCAAAGTGTTCTTGATAGAAAGCCGCTGCGGTTGGCACATCGGCACTGAGAAGGACGGGGTAGAAGCTGGTCATCTGCATGGCTTTCCTTTCCTTGGCATTTTGATACACTGTGTATGTAAATAACATACAGGATGTATGTATGCAAGATGCCCAGCGCCGCAGCCAGAAGGAACGAACCCAGACGATGCGCGCGGCCTTACTGCGCGCGGCCCGAGCCCTGTTTGTCCGGCACGGCTTTGCTGCCACCGGCACGCCCGACATTGTGGCGGCAGCAGGCGTGACGCGCGGTGCGCTCTATCACCACTTTGAGGACAAGGAATCGCTCTTCGCTGCCGTGATCCAAGCCGAAGCTGAAGCAATCGCCGCTGCCATCGACGGCGCTGATTTCACAGGACTTTCCCCGGTCGAGGCGCTGGTTCACGGGGGCAAGGCGTTCCTGTCGGCGATGCAGGTGCCGGGGCGGACGCGGCTGATGCTGGTCGAGGCGCCGGCCGTGCTCGATCCGGCGACGCTGGCTCGTATCGACGCTGCGACCGGGGGTGAGTCCTTGCGGCAAGGGCTTCTGGCCGCTGGGGCCGATCCCGCTGGGCCATTGTCGGCACTACTGTCGGCAGCCTATGACCGGGCCGCGCTTGCCATTGACCAGGGCGAGTCGCCTGGGCCGTGGCACGCGGCACTTGATCGTCTGGTTCGTGGAGCAGTGGCATGATCACCCGAACCTTTACCAAAGGCGATGCGGCGTCCGAGGCGGTCTATTCGCCTTGCGAACACTACCGCTACCTCTTGACGCGCATTTGGGCACCCGGGCCGCGCGCCTTGTTCGTCATGCTCAACCCCTCCACCGCGACCGAAGTGCAGAATGACCCCACGGTCGAACGCTGTGAACGCCGGGCACGGGCGCTGGGTTTCGGGGCGTTCCGGGTGACCAACATCTTTGCCTTCCGCGCCACCGACCCAAAGGTCATGCGCGCCGTGACTGATCCGGTTGGTCCCGGGAACGATGCCGCGATTGCTGAAAGCGCGGGCTGGGCGGACAAGGTCATCTGTGCCTGGGGCAACCATGGCCTGCATCTGGATCGCGGCCGCGCAGTCGAAGGGGTGCTGCGCGCATCCGGCGCACCACTTTTCCATCTGGGACTGACGGGTCAAGGCCAGCCGCGCCACCCGCTTTACGTTGGCTACGATCAGCAGCCGCAGCCCTGGTAACGCAAGCTCAAGCGGCGGACAGGCGGACGTCGTCCAGTCGGACTGCGCTTCCCTGAATCGTCGCCACGGGTGACCCATCCAGCAGGATGGTGCTTTGCCCGCCATCATCGCTGGTCTCTAGCGTGAGTTCCGGGTCCGGATGTGTAGCGGGATCGTACATGATGATCAGCTGATCGCGGTCGGCGTCATAGTCCGAGATATGCGCAACGCCGCCTTCGGTCAGCCAGTTTTGCAGAACAAAGTCATCGTCACCCTCACCGCCCGACGCATGGTCGCCTGCGCCAATGACCAGCGTGTCATTGCCTGCGCCCCCGTTCAGGAAGTCTTCCTTGAAATCGTCAACTTCTCCGTTCAGGCCGGACAACCAGTCATTCCCGGCGTTGCCGTCCAGAATGTCGCTGCCCGCGCCCCCGGCAATTCGGTCATCGCCAAGGCCGCCTGCCAGCCAATCATTGCCGCTGCCGCCGTCCAGCTGATCGTTCCCCTCGCCGCCCAGCAGACTGTCCGCGCCCTCGCCGCCTGCCAGACTGTCGGAACCAGAATGCCCGGCAAGGGAATCATCCCCGGCGCCACCGGTCAGGCTGTCATCACCCGCCTGACCTTCCAGCGTGTCATTGCCAAGACCGCCATCAATGCTGTCATCCCCGGCGCCGCCCCAGGCAGCGTCATTGCCGTCGCCCGCATCGATGCTGTCATCACCAGCGCGGCCATCAATCAGGTCAGACCCCCCCAGACCGATGATCTCATCATGACCAAGGCCGCCTGAAAGCACTTCAGCCCGATCCGTGCCGATCACGTCCAGGTCTTCGGGATCCTCTTCCTCAGTGTCATCAGACAAGGCGAAGCCATCGGTGTTTGCAGGTTCCAGATCCTCCGGGAGGGTCGGTTCTGTTTGCTCCATCTCTTCCAGGTTTTCGGGCTCGGCCTCATCCTTGTCCGATCCGGTATCGGGCGACATGATGGCGTCTGCCGCGACGCCAGCCATCAGAACCCCGAAAAGACCAAGCAGCGTCAGCACGGAAGCAACCCCTCGACCAGTGGCTGCACCCGCAGCCGTTAACCATGTTCACCCGTTAACGATTTGAACAACAACGGAAAACACGCTGATTGCATATCACAGTTGACCAAACCAAAATAGCCATCTCCGCTTGGGCAGATCGGGATTCTGGTGGCAAGGTTAAGGGCCAGTGACCGACACCTGGCCGAGATCAGGCTTCCCTTTGGCGCCGAATCCCCTTATACGCCCGCATCCGCAGCAGTGCGGACACCTCCAAGGGCCTTGCTGGACGACATCCCGGCCTGTGCCATCACCCTTTGCCAAGGAGACCCCGATGTCGATCACGGTTGAAGAAAAAGCGCGCCTTATCAAGGAATACGCGACCAAAGAGAACGACACCGGCTCGCCGGAAGTTCAGGTTGCGATCCTGTCGTCGCGCATTGCCACGCTGACCGAACACTTCAAAGGCCACAAGAAAGACAACCACTCGCGTCGTGGTCTTCTGATGATGGTCGCCCAGCGCCGCAAACTTCTGGACTACCTGAAAAAGACGAATGAGGCGCGGTATTCCACGCTGATCACCCGTCTGGGCCTGCGCCGCTAAGCGCACGTCGCCGGAATTGAAGAAACGCCCGCTCCGAAAGGTGCGGGCGTTTTTCGTTTCATGGCCACCACAGGAAGCCCGGACTTGAGGATGCCCCCCACCCCGGCCATATAGAGACACGAAGGATAGGGGGCCGCGATGGCAGATGAAAGATTTCCCGGCTGGCACGGCACCACCATCCTGGCCGTAAAGCGCGGGGGCGAGGTGGTGGTGGCCGGCGATGGCCAGGTCAGCCTGGGCCAGACCGTGATCAAGGGCACCGCGCGCAAGGTGCGCCGCCTGTCCCCGGGCGGCAAGGACGTGGTCTGCGGCTTTGCAGGCTCTACCGCAGACGCCTTCACGCTTCTCGAACGTCTGGAAAAGAAGCTTGAGGCCGCCCCCGGTCAACTGGCCCGCGCCTGCGTCGACCTCGCCAAGGACTGGCGGATGGACAAATACCTGCGCAACCTTGAGGCCATGCTGATCGTGACCGACGGGAAAGACCTGTTCGTCATCACCGGCGCTGGCGACGTGCTGGAGCCGGAACATGACGTCGCCGCCATCGGGTCAGGCGGGAACTACGCCCTTGCCGCCGCGCGGGGCCTGATGACCACCGACCTGCCCGCCGAAGACATCGCGCGCCGCGCCATGGCGATTGCGGCTGACATTTGCGTCTACACCAATGGCAACCTCACCGTCGAACGGATCAAGGAATGAGCTTTACCCCCGAAGACCTGCGCGCCGCCGTCGCCGCCGGCGTCCTGACCGAGGCGCAGGCGGCATCGGTCACCGCGCTTGCCAATGACCGCGCCGGAAAACGCGCCGCTCTGCCGGCCGAAGATGAGCCATTTGAGTTCTTCCGCGGCTTTTCCGAGATTTTCATCTCCATCGGCCTGATCATCCTGCTGGCCGGTATCATCGCCCTTGTCACGATCATGAGCGCGGGGCTTCTTCTGTCAGCCATCCCACTGATCACAGCGGTCTTCGCCTGGTGGTTTGCCGGTTACTTCACGCTGAAGCGGCGCATGACCCTGCCTTCCATGGTGCTGGCCTTGGCCTTTGGGACTGGCCTGGTGGCATTCGTCTTTACCGTTGTAGCGCCGACGCTGGCAAATGGGCGCTTCATTTCGATCGTCGGGTTTGGTCTGGCAACGGTGGGCATGGTTGGCTGGTACTTGCGGTTCAAACTGCCCTTCGCTGCTTTCCTCACCGGGTGCTTTGCCCTTGGGGTGGTCTATTCGGTAACTGCCTCGGCGGCCAATGTGGCGGGCGTGGTCACGGGCGGCCTGATGGGCGATGCCGGCCTTGAGTCGATGTTCGATCTGACCGAAAGCCCGGCCTTTGCGTCAGCGACCTTGCTGTTCGGGATCGGCGCTTTTCTGGTCGGCATGTGGTTTGACACTCGCGACCCGTATCGGCTGGGCCGCCACTCGGCCACTGCCTTCTGGTGCCACCTCCTCGCCGCGCCAGCCCTTGTCAACACCGTGGCCATCACGCTCATGAACGGCGGCGGGACAGGGGTTCTGGCGATAGCCCTCATTCTTATAACCCTGCTTGCGCTTGTCATCGACCGCCGCAGCTTTCTGACCGCCGCGATCGTCTATATCGCCATCGTCATCAGCTGGGTGATGGGGGAAGGTGACGGCTACACGCCGATCTTCGTGCTGCTGGTCCTCGGCGCCTTCATCACCGCCATCGGCACCTGGTGGGTGCAGCTTCGCGCGGCGGTAATGAACCTCCTCCCCGATTTCCCCGGCAAATCCCGTCTGCCCCCCTATGGAAGCACCGAATGACCGACCTTACCCCGCGCGAGATCGTGTCCGAGCTTGACCGCTTCATCATCGGCCAGGCCGACGCCAAGCGTGCCGTCGCCGTAGCCCTTCGCAACCGCTGGCGCAGGAAACGCCTGGGCGATGATCTGCGGGATGAGGTTTATCCCAAGAACATCCTGATGATCGGCCCGACCGGCGTGGGCAAAACCGAGATCAGCCGCCGTCTGGCCAAACTCGCGCGCGCGCCCTTCCTGAAGGTCGAAGCAACCAAGTTCACCGAGGTTGGCTATGTCGGCCGCGATGTGGACAGCATCATTCGTGACCTTGTCGATGTGGCGATGACCGACACCCGCGCGCAGATGCGGGATGACGTGAAGGCCCGCGCCCAGAAAGCCGCCGAAGACCGCGTGATCGAAGCCATCGCCGGCAAAGACGCCCGCGAACAGACCCGCGAGATGTTCCGTGCCAAGCTGAAAAAGGGTGAGCTTGACGACACCCTGATCGATCTGGACGTCCCCGACGCCTCCCCCATGCCGATGGGCTTTGGCATGCCGGGAATGGAAACCCAGATGCAGGGCCTGCAAGACCTGTTCAAGGCCTTCGGTGGCAAGACCAGCCGCAAGCGCCTGACCGTCTTGCAAAGCTATGACATCCTGATCGGGCAAGAGGCTGACAAGCTTCTGGACGATGAGGCGGTTCGGACTGCGGCGCTTGAGGCGGTGCAGGAAAACGGCATCGTTTTTCTGGATGAAATCGACAAGATCTGCGCCCGATCTGATGCACGCGGGGCCGATGTCAGCCGGGAAGGCGTGCAGCGTGACCTGCTACCGCTGATCGAAGGGACGACAGTTTCCACCAAGCACGGCCCGGTGAAGACCGACCATATCCTGTTCATCGCAAGCGGCGCCTTCCACATCGCCAAACCTTCCGACCTTCTGCCCGAGTTGCAGGGCCGCCTGCCGATCCGCGTGGAACTGCAGCCACTGACCGAAGGTGACTTTGTCCGCATCCTGACCGAAACAGACAATGCCCTCACCCGCCAATACGCCGCCCTGATGGCTACCGAAGAAGTCACCGTCACCTTCACCCCTGACGGGATTGAGGCTTTGGCCCGCATCGCCGCCGACGTGAACCGGAGCGTGGAAAACATTGGCGCGCGGCGGCTTTACACCGTGATGGAGCGGGTGTTTGAGGAACTGTCCTTCAACGCCCCCGACCGCGCCGGGACGGCCATGACGGTGGACGCCGCCTTTGTCGAAACCAACATTGGCGCGCTCGCCCGGTCTGCCGATATCTCGCGCTACGTTCTTTGACCGCAAGATAAAGGGTATCGCGGCACCGCTTGCCCCTACCCGTTGAAAGACCGCGCGGCTGCGGTGTAAGGTAATCCTCGAACCCGGGGGATGCCGTGACAGACGACGCCGTGACGCCGATGATGGCGCAATACCTTGAGATCAAGGCGCAGAACCCCGGCGCGCTCTTGTTCTATCGAATGGGCGATTTCTACGAGATGTTCTTCGACGATGCCGTGGCCGCCGCCGCCGCACTCGACATCGCGCTGACGAAACGCGGGTTCCACCAAGGCGAACCCATCGCCATGTGCGGCGTTCCGGTCCATTCTGCGGAAGGCTACCTTCTGACGCTGATCCGCAAAGGCTTTCGCGTCGCCATCGCCGAACAGCTGGAAGACCCGGCCGAGGCGAAGAAGCGCGGCTATAAATCCGTTGTCAAACGCGATGTGGTGCGGCTGGTCACGCCCGGCACCCTGACCGAAGATTCGCTGCTGGAAGCCCGCCGCCACAACTTCCTCGCCGCCTTTGCTGAGGTGCGGGATATGGGCGCGCTGGCCTGGGCCGATATCTCTACCGGTGAGTTTCGGGTGATGCCGTCCTCGCTGGTCCGGCTTGGCCCCGACCTGGCCCGCATCGCGCCCCGCGAGTTGTTGCTAAGCGAGGCGCGGGAACGCGAAATCGTCTCTAACATGGCAGAAACCGGGGTTTCCATCACCCCACTTTCCCGTGGCAGCTTCGATTCCGCCAATGCCGACCAGCGCCTGTGCCAGCTGTTCAACGTGGCCTCGCTGGACGCGTTCGGCAGTTTCGACCGGGCCGAAGTCGCCGCCATGGGCGCGCTGATCGACTATCTGCACCTGACGCAACGCGGGCGCATGCCCCTCCTCCGCCCCCCGGTGCGTGAGGCGCTTGGCGGCACCATGCAGATCGACGCAGCCACCCGGCGCAATCTGGAACTGACGCAGGCGCTGTCCGGCGGCCGCGACGGCTCCCTTTTGGCCGCCGTCGACCGAACGGTGACTGCCGGTGGCGCACGGCTGCTGGAGCGTCGCCTCTCCGCCCCCTCGCTTGACCTTGGCGTGATCCGTGATCGGCAAGCGGCCCTCGCCTATCTCCTTGAAGTCCCCAGCTTGCGGGACCAACTCCGCCAAGCCCTGCGCCGCGTGCCTGATATCGACCGCGCCCTCTCTCGCCTGGCGCTTGACCGCGACGGCCCGCGCGACCTGACCGCCATCCGCGCCGGTCTTGAACAAGCCGCCCAGATCGCCGCCCTTCTAACGCAGGCCCCCCCGCTCCTGTCCGATGCCGCCACTGAACTTGTCGGCCATGATGCGCTGGTGGACCTGCTGACCCAGGCATTGGTGGCTGAACCCCCACTTCTGACCCGCGATGGCGGCTTCATCGCGCCAGCTTATGATTCCGAACTGGATGAAACCCGCGCCCTGCGCGACGAAGGCCGGGGTGTGATTGGCCGGATGCAGGCCGAATATGTCGAGCAGACCGGCATCCAAAGCCTGAAGATCAAGCACAACAACGTCCTTGGCTACTTCATCGAGGTGACGACCACCCATGAAGACCGCATGCGCGCGCTGCCCGAAACCTTCATCCACCGCCAGACCACCGCTGGCCAAGTGCGCTTCACCACGCTGCCGCTCAGCGACCTTGAGACCCGAATCCTGAACGCAGGCAACCACGCGCTTGAGATTGAAAAACGTCACTATGCAGGCCTGAAAGCCCAAATTCTGGACCGCGCCGCCCCCATCGCCCAAGCCGCCCGCGCCCTGGCCGAGATCGACCTTGCCGCCGCTTTCGCTGACCTTTCGGCGGATGAGGGCTGGTGTGGACCCCAGATCGACGACAGCCGCGCCTTCCAGATCACCGGTGGCCGCCATCCGGTGGTGGAACGCGCCCTGCGCCTGCAGGGTGGCACGCCCTTCGTCGCAAACGATTGCCACCTCGCGCAAGCAATAACCCCCGCGATCTGGCTGCTGACCGGCCCAAACATGGCAGGCAAATCCACCTTCCTGCGCCAGAACGCCCTGATCGCCCTTCTGGCCCAGTCCGGCGCCCATGTGCCCGCCGCCAGCGCACGGATCGGCCTTGTCAGCCAGCTCTTCAGCCGCGTAGGCGCGTCGGATGATCTTGCGCGGGGCAGGTCGACCTTCATGGTGGAAATGGTCGAAACCGCCGCCATCCTGAACCAGGCCGACGACCGCGCCCTGGTGATCCTGGACGAAATCGGCCGTGGCACCGCCACCTACGACGGCCTCTCCATCGCCTGGGCCACGCTGGAGCATCTGCATGAGGTGAACCGCTGCCGCGCCCTTTTCGCCACGCACTACCATGAGATGACAGCCCTCGCGGGCAAACTGGCCGGGGTCGAGAACGCCACCGTCACCGTCAAGGAATGGGAAGGCGACGTGATCTTCCTGCACGAGGTGCGCAAGGGCGCCGCTGACCGGTCCTACGGCGTGCAGGTCGCACGGCTGGCCGGCCTGCCCCCCTCGGTCATCGACCGCGCCAAGGTGGTGCTGGAGGCGCTGGAGAAAGGCGAGCGCGAAGGCGGGTCACAAAAGGCGCTGATTGACGATCTGCCGCTTTTCCGCGCCCTGCCCCCACAAGCCCCGCGCCCGGTCAAACAGGACTCGCAGGTAGAGGCCCGCCTCCGTGACATTCACCCGGATGAGCTGACGCCCATGGATGCGCTCCGCCTGATCTATGAACTCAAGCAGGCCGTGAAAGCCTGACCAGGCCCGGTCTTTCACATTGGAAAAATATCCTCGGGTGTGGTCCGGAGAGGGCAGACAGCCCTCTCCGGGGGTCGGGCCAAATCAGCCGGGGGTAGAAGAAACACCCACCTGCGCAGGCCGCAACAGCCGCTCATGCAGCAGGAAGCCTTCGGTCATCACCTGAATGATCTGCCCCGCCTTGGTGCCCGGCATCGGTGCTTCGAACATCGCCTGATGCAGTTGCGGGTCAAACATCTCGCCAACAGCGGGCGAAATCACGGTGATCCCGTGCCGCGTCATCACATTGGTCAGCTCGCGCAGCGTGAGCTCCACCCCCTCGATCAACGCGGTGGAGGTCGCGCGGCTTTCCTCGGGGATCGCCTGCAGAGCGCGGCTCAGGTTGTCATGCACCGGCAGAAGGTCACGCGCCAGCCGCGTGCCGCCGTACATTTCGGCTTCCTTCCGGTCACGCTCCGCCCGCTTGCGCGAGTTTTCCGCCTCAGCCAGCACGCGCATGAACTTGTCGCGCATCTCATCGCGCTCAGCGCGCAGCGCCTCCAACTCATCGAAGGCGGCATCCATTTCAAACTCTTCCAGCTTCACGTCCTGCGAAGCGGCTTCTTCTTGCGACATCGTCATGTCCTCGTCTGTCTGTCAGCCCTTGCCCCGGTCCGAAACAAGGCGGCCCACCAGTTGGGCGGTGTAATCCACAATCGGAACGATCCGGCCATAGTTCAGCCGGGTCGGACCGATGACGCCCACCGCGCCGATGATTTTCCGATCAGCGTTCATATAGGGAGAAACCACCAGACTTGAACCGGAAAGTGAGAAAAGCTTGTTCTCTGAACCGATAAAAATGCGCACGCCCTCGCCCGCTTCGGTCAGATGCAGGAATTCAGCGATGTCCCGCTTGCGCTCCAGATCGTCAAACAGCACGCGAATCCGTTCGATTTCCGACTGATCCGCCGCCCCGTCGATCAGGTTCGCCCGGCCGCGCACGATCAGCCGCTCAGACGGCTCGCCGGCGTTTTCCCACAGGGCAAGACCGCCCTCTACCAACTCCCGCGCCAGCGAATCAATCTCTTGCCGCCGCGCGGCGATCTCGCCCACGATCCGGTGGCGCAGCTCCGAAAGGGTCAGCCCCTCCGCCAGAGCGTTCAAGAAATTCGCCGCCTCGCGCATCGAGGATGGCGTCTGCCCCGGTGGCGGGGTAAACACCCGGTTTTCCACCTGCCCATCGGCAAAGACCAGCACCACCAACGCCCGGTCGGCGGCAAGGCTTACAAACTCGATATGCCGGATCGCCGCCTCACGCTTCGGCGACAGAACCACGCTCGCCCCCCGGGTGATCAACGACAGGGCCGCCCCCACCTCATCCAGCAGGGTCGCCACATCATGGTCATTCGTGCCCAGCGTCGCGTCGATCTTTTCCTGATCTTCCGGCGCGACCGTCCCGACCTCCAAAAGGCTGTCCACAAACATCCGCAGGCCCGCCTGCGTGGGAATGCGGCCTGCCGAGATGTGCGGGCTGTCCAACAGCCCCAGATATTCCAGATCCTGCATCACATTGCGCACCGTCGCCGCCGACACCTTCTCGGACAGGCTGCGCGTCAGGGTGCGCGACCCGACAGGCTCGCCCGAAGTGAGATACCCCTCAACCACCCGGCGAAACACTTCGCGGGTGCGGTCATTCATATCGGTCAGATGAGAGTGTTGGTTGGTCATGGGGCGCGTATCGGGTCCACTGTCGGGATCAATCGGGCCAGACTCAATCGGGGTTGCATCCGACGTCCGGGGTTGCGTAAGTGGCCGCAATCCAGCGAAAGGTCCGGAAATGCGCCCGTCAGGCAGAAAACTAAGCGATCTACGGACGGTTTCAATCGAAACCGGCGTGATGAAGCATGCCGAAGGATCCTGCCTGATCAAGATGGGCGAAACCCACGTCCTGTGTTCTGCCACGATCGAAGACAAACCGCCACCGTTCCTGAAGAACACCGGTCAGGGCTGGGTCACGGCGGAATACGGCATGCTCCCACGCGCCACCAATTCCCGCACAAGGCGTGAGGCTGCGGCTGGCAAGCAATCCGGCAGAACGCAGGAAATTCAGCGGCTTATCGGTCGCGCCCTGCGCGCGGGCTTGGATCGCAACGCGCTTGGCGAGCGGCAAATCGTCATCGACTGCGACGTGATCCAGGCCGATGGCGGCACCCGCTGCGCCTCGATCACCGGCGGTTGGGTGGCACTCCGGCTGGCGGTGAACAAGCTGATGGCGGCTGGGGCAATCGTCAGCGACCCGATCCTTGACCATGTCTCGGCCATCTCCTGCGGTGTTTATGCCGGTCAGCCGGTCCTTGATCTGGACTATCTGGAAGATTCGGCTGCTGGCACCGATGGTAACTTTGTGATGACCGGCGCTGGCCGCCTGATCGAGGTGCAGATGTCGGCTGAGGGTGCGGCCTTTTCGCAAGAGGAGCTCCTCCACCTCCTCGACCTCGCCCGCACCGGAAACGCCGCCCTTGTCGCCGCGCAGAAAGCGGCTTTGGGCCTTTAGATGCCGGGCGTGATCGGCGATCGTCTGCTGGTTGCCACGCACAATCGCGGCAAACTGGAAGAGATTGCCGATCTGCTGACCCCCTACGGTGTGTCGGTCATTGGCGCCGCTGACCTTGGCCTGCCCGAGCCTGAGGAAACCGAAACCACCTTCATCGGCAACGCCCGCCTGAAGGCCCATGCCGCAGCCAAGGCCAGCGGGCTTGTGGCACTCGCCGATGACTCTGGCCTGTCGGTCGACGCCTTGGGCGGCGCCCCAGGCGTCTTCACCGCCGATTGGGCCACAACTGCCTCAGGCCGCGACTTCGCCGTGGGAATGACCCGCGTCTGGACTGAGCTTGAGGCGATCCGCGCCCCAGAACCCCGCCTCGCCCAGTTCCGCTGCACCCTTGTCCTCGCCTGGCCAGACGGCCAAGACCTTGTCTTTGAAGGCGTTTGCCCCGGACGTCTTGTCTGGCCCGGGCGTGGCGACCAAGGCCACGGCTTTGATCCCATCTTCATGCCAAACGGCCACAGCATCACCTTCGGCGAGATGGACCGCTGGGAGAAAAACCGCCTCTCCCACCGCGCCGACGCTTTCGCCAAGTTGGTTGCGGCTTGTTTTCCCTGATGGACACCCCGGCTTACGAAGACTGGCGCCACGCAGGCTTTGGCCTCTACCTGCACTGGCCCTTCTGCCAGTCCAAATGCCCGTACTGTGACTTCAACAGCCACGTCGCTGCCTCGGTCGACCAATCCCGCTGGCTGACCGCATTTGAGGCCGAGATTGACCGCATCGGCGCGCTGACCGATGGCCGCATCCTGAACACTGTCTTCTTCGGTGGCGGCACGCCGTCCTTGATGGACCCTGCCCTCGTCCAAGGCATCCTCGACCGCATCCGCTCCACCTGGACCCTGGCCAATGACGTCGAGATCACGCTGGAAGCCAACCCCGGTTCGGTTGAGGCTGCCCGTTTCGCCAGCTATGCCAAGGCTGGCGTCAACCGGGTTTCGCTTGGAATTCAATCCCTTGACGCGGGCGACCTCCGCCGCCTTGGCCGAATGCATAGCGTGGACGAAGCGTTAGCCGCTATCGCAACCGCCCAATCCACCTTCGACCGTGTCAGCTTTGACCTTATCTACGCCCGCCAAGACCAGACCCTGAACGCTTGGCGGGATGAGCTTTCGCGCGCGATCGACCTTGGCACCTCGCACCTGTCGCTTTACCAGCTGACGGTCGAAGACGGCACCGTTTTCGGCCAGATGCACGCCAAGAACCTGCTGCGCGGCTTGCCGACCGAAGACCTCTCCGCCGACATGTTCGAACTGACGCAAGAGATCACCGCCGCGGCCGGTCTTCCTGCCTATGAGGTCTCGAATCACGCCCACCCAGGCGACGAATCCCGGCACAACCTGATCTACTGGCGGATGGGCGACTATGCGGGAATCGGGCCCGGAGCGCATGGCCGCCTGACCCTTGGCAACCGCCGCGTTGCCACCGAAGCAGAGCGGATGCCGACCGCCTGGCTGGACAAGACCCTCACCACCCCCGGCCAGGCAGAGCGGGTAGAAACCTTGCCCGCCCAGGACCGCGCCAACGAATATCTGATGTTCGCCCTGCGCCTCAAGGAAGGCGCATCACTGGCGCGCTACACGGACCTCGCCGGTGCCGCGCTGCCCGAAAACGCCTTGGCAGAGGTGGTTGGCCTTGGCTTTCTGCAGCGCGACGGCGACCGCATCAGCACCACTGAAACCGGTGTCATGATGCTGAACGCTGTGCTGCGCGCCCTTCTGGCCGACCGCAGCAGCGCGGGTTAATCGTCGCCGCGGGCCAGCCTATCTGGTAGATTCGAAAGCACCTGACACAAGATGTCGAGGTCTTCCAGGCTGTCATAGCGAATGGTGACCTGGCCAGCCTCGCCCCCCGGCGCGTGTTCAATCCGAACCGGCATCCCCAGATTGGCGGAAAGATCCGCCTCCAGCGCACGGGTATCGGCATCCTTCGATGACCCCGCAGACGGCTTCCGATCTGGCGCCTTCGCCATCGCTTGCGTCTTGACCAGCTTCTCGGTTTCCCGCACCGACAGGCCCTTCGCCACAATCTGCGCGGCCATGTCCATCGCCTTCGGGCTGCCGATCAACGCGCGCGCATGGCCCGCCGACAAGCTGCCATCGCGCACCATATCCTGCACTTCCGCGGGCAAGGTCAGGAGCCGCAACAGATTCGCCACGTGGCTCCGGCTCTTGCTCAGCGCCTCCGCCAACTTTTCCTGAGTGTGCCCGAATCGGGTCATCAACTGGCGAAAGCCCAACGCCTCTTCTATGGCACTCAGGTCTGACCGCTGAATGTTCTCGATGATCGCGATTTCAAGGACTTCGCTGTCATCCAGCTCACGAATCACCACTGGCACTTCATGCAGTTGGGCCAGCTGCGCCGCCCGCCAGCGGCGTTCGCCTGCAACAATCTCATAGACGTCGCGGCCCATCTTCCGACGCACGATAAGGGGCTGGATAACCCCCTTCTGGCGAATCGACTCCGCCAGTCCCTCAAGTTCTTCCTGATTGAAGTCGAGGCGCGGCTGCTGCGGGTTCGGCTCCAGCTTGTCGATCGGCAGCACCGTTTCCGCCCGCCGCCCGCCAGTCTGATCCGGCCCGGCAAGGTTTACATCTGCCATCAGCGCCGAAAGTCCTCGGCCAAGGCCCCGCTTTTCGATCTTACCACTCATGCGTCAAGCCCCTGACTCTACAACAGTTTTTCGCCTTCCGGCGATCTCGCGCGCCAGCGCCCGATAGGCCGCGGCCCCTTTCGAGGTGGTGTCGTAACTCAGCACCGGCAGCGCATGCGACGGCGCCTCACTGATCCGCACGTTGCGCGGAATCGTCGTTTTCATAACCAGATCGCCCATGTTGCTGCGCGCATCCGCCTCAACCTGCGCGGTCAGTTTGTTGCGGCTGTCATGCATTGTCAGGACAACCCCTTCGATTCGCAACGCGGGGTTAGCGGAACGCCGAACGTCCCGAATCGTCAGCATCAACTGCGACAGCCCCTCAAGCGCGAAAAATTCGCACTGCAGCGGGACCAGGACCGAATCACAGGCCACCATGGCATTGACGGTCATCAGGCTAAGTGAAGGCGGGCAGTCGATCAGGATGTAGTCAAAGCCAAACCCGTCCATTTCCGGCCGGCGTAGAGCGTCATGCAGCAAAAAACTGCGCTTTTCGTTGGCCATGATCTCAAGGTCGGCCGACGAGAGGTCAGCATTTGCCGGAATGATGTGAACCCGGTCAAGCGATGTCGGCAACACAACATCTTGCAGGTTGGCACCGTCAACGATCAAGTCATAGCTTGTCTTCTTGCGTTGATCCGGCCTGATGCCCAACCCGGTGGACGAGTTTCCTTGCGGATCGATGTCAACCAGCAGCACCTTGCTTCCCAGTTCGGCCAGACCGGCAGCAAGGTTGATCGCCGTCGTGGTCTTGCCCACGCCGCCCTTCTGGTTGGCCAGCGCCATGATATGGGCCCGCGCCCCGTCAGTCTTGCTTTGCACGTTCAATATTCCTGATGATCAGAATGGCGGCATCCGGCTCTGACAGGCTGGGATGTGATTCGAGGTCAAAGCGCCAACTCCACCGCGCCACCGCAACCTCCTCGGCATGCCGCGCGCCCTTCGGAAACAGGGCCACTCCACCTGGTGCAAGGTGTTGGACAGCAAAGGGAAGCAGGTCCTTCAGAGGCGCCAGGGCCCGCGCGGACAAGATATCCGCCTGCAGGGCTGGCAACGATTCGACCCGGTCAGTTAGGACGTCAACATTCAACCCCAGCGACGTCGCCGCATGGCGCAGGAATGTCGACTTCCTTGCGTCAGATTCGACCAGCGTGACTTTCAGCCCAGGCCTTGCCTCCTTCGCAAGAATCGCAATCACCAACCCCGGAAATCCGCCGCCAGATCCGATGTCCATCCATCGTTGCGCCCCCGTCGGGCAAAACGCGAAGAGTTGCGCAGAATCAACAATGTGGCGATCCCAGATCACCGGAACGCTGGACTTGCTGATCAGGTTGATGGCAGGCGTCCAGTGTCGGACAAGCGCCTCGAACTCCCGAAGGGCTTGCATTGTTTCACGTGAAACAATCTGGCCTGCCAGCTGGGCCTCGTCCACGGTCATCCCGCCTGCCGGTGGAGAGATGGGCGCCGAATATGCGCAAGGATCAGAAGTAGTGCGGCGGGGGTGACACCCTCCAGCCTGGCCGCGTGCAACAGTGTTTCGGGACGCGCGCGAGTCAGCTTCAGCTTCATCTCGTTAGACAGACCAGACAGCGCGCTGTAGTCGAAATCCTGCGGAATCAACTGATTCTCCTGGCGCTGTAGGTCAGCAACCTCCTTGGCCTGGCGCTGGCTGTACTGGTCATAAATCGCTTCGGTCTGCAGTTGGGTCAGCAGCTCTGGCGCAACCCCTTGATAGACCGGGAACGCCGTGCCCAAAGCCACCGGGTCAGCGCCCGTCAGTCCCAAAGCCTCGTAAGCGTTACGTTTTCCGCCATCCCGGCTGACCACAACCCCTGCGTCATTCAGCGCTTTCGGCCCCAACGATTCGGCCAACAGCTGCCCGCGCGCTGAGTCGAGCGCCGCCATCTTCTCGGCAAAGCGCTGCAGCCGCCCAGCACCGACACAGCCGGCCTGCACACCCACGGGCGTCAGACGCTGGTCAGCATTGTCCGCCCGAACGGTCAGACGGAACTCCGCGCGAGAGGTGAACATGCGGTACGGCTCCGTCACCCCGCGGCTGGTGAGATCGTCGATCATCACACCGATGTAGCTTTCCGTCCGGCTGAACTCGACAGCGGGGCCCCCAAGCGCAGCGGCCGCAGCGTTCAGGCCAGCCACCAACCCCTGCGCAGCCGCCTCTTCATAGCCGGTCGTGCCGTTGATCTGCCCGGCAAAGTACAACCCGGTGACGCCTTTGGTCTCAAGGGTCCGACGCAGACCCCGTGGATCGAAGAAATCATACTCGATGGCATAGCCCGGCTGCAGAATCACCGTCTTCTCCAACCCGCGAATCGTCTGGATGTAGGCGTGTTGCACTTCCTCGGGCAAAGAGGTCGAAAGACCGTTCGGATAGACCGTGTGGTCGTCCAGCCCCTCAGGCTCCAGAAACACTTGATGGCTGGTCTTGTCCGCAAAGCGCACGATCTTGTCTTCGATCGAGGGGCAGTAGCGCGGGCCGACTCCTTCGATATGCCCACCATACATAGCGGATCGACCAAGGTTATCCCGCACAATCTGGTGTGTTGTCTCAGATGTGTGGGTAATGCCGCAGGCAATCTGCCGCGCCTCGGGTACCCGGTTCAGGAAGGAAAACACTGACGGCTCATCATCCCCCGGCTGCATTTCCAACGCTGCCCAGTCAATCGTACGCCCATCCAGGCGTGGCGGTGTTCCGGTTTTCAGCCGTCCAACTGGCAGCGCCAGCTCAGCCAGCTGCGCCGCCAGCAGCTTTGAGGGCGAATCGCCCATCCGGCCGCCTTGCATTCGCCGATCCCCGATGTGAATCACGCCGTTCAGGAACGTCCCCGCGGTCAGAACCACGCGCCCGGCTGACAGCACCACACCCGAAGCCAGCTCCACTCCGTGGACCGCTCCTGCCTCCAGCTTCAGCCGCGCCACTTCGCCTTCGATGATCGTCAAGCCTGATTGCTTCGACAGCTCGCGCTGCATCGCTTCACGATAGAGCCGCCGGTCAATCTGCGCCCGCGGGCCCTGCACCGCCGGCCCTTTCCGACGGTTCAGCAAACGAAACTGGATCCCGGCGCGATCAGCCATGCGCCCCATCACGCCGTCCAGCGCGTCAATCTCCCGTACCAGATGGCCCTTGCCCAGGCCGCCGATGGCCGGATTGCAGGACATCGCGCCAATCGCCTCAACCCGCAGGGTGACCAGCGCTGTCGCAGCCCCCATCCGCGCCGCGGCAGCTGCCGCTTCGGTGCCCGCATGGCCGCCGCCGATCACGATGACATCGTAGTGTTTCACGTGGAACACCCTTCACTTGCCGATGCAGAAGCTTGCAAAAATCTCACCCAGCAGGTCATCCACATCCACCCGCCCGACCAGCGCGTCCAGTGCCCGGACGGCGCGTCGCAGATGCTCGGCCGCCAGCTCGACTCGCTGGGTCTCCCTTAGCACTTCTGCCCGCGCTTCGGCCAGAGCGGACAACGCCCCCGTGACCGCCAGCCGATGCCGTTCCCGCACCAAAGCGCCGGCCGAGGCGACACGGCCCTGCAGAATCCCGCCGATGCGTGTCAGAACTTCGGTGACACCGGCACCGGTCAGGCCCGACACAGCCAGGCCATCGTATCCAGATATTGTGTCTGCCTTGGCACGAACCACCAGATCATCTGCCTGAACCGCCAAGCCCGGCAATTCCGCCCCATCGCCAAGGAACAACCGCAGGTCGGCCCCTTGTGCCCGCGCCAAGGCCCGGTCAATTCCCGCCTGTTCCAGCACATCTTCCGTCTCGCGCAGTCCCGCCGTGTCGAGGAACGTCACGGCCAGCCCGTCAATCTCCATACGGACCTCGATCACATCCCGCGTCGTCCCCGCGATGTCTGAGGTGATCGCCGCCTCCCGTCCCGCCAACCGGTTCAGAAGCGTGGATTTCCCTGCATTCGGCGCGCCCACAATCGCCACCTCAAACCCGTCACGGATGCGTTCGGCCGCCGCAACCCCGGCGGCCTCGCGCCCCAGATCGGCCATCAGCCCGTCAATAAGGCCCATAACCTCGGGCGAGACGTCAACCGGCACCTCCTCATCGGCGAAATCGATTGTGGCCTCGAGAAGGGCCCCTGCGCGGATCAGGTCGCGCCGCCAGCCCTCAACCCGCTGGCCGACTGACCCGGACAGGACACGAACCGCCTGCCGCCGCTGCGCCTCGGTCTCGGCGTCGATCAGGTCAGCCAGACCCTCGACCTGCGTCAGGTCCAGCACCCCGTTTTCCAGCGCGCGACGGGTGAATTCGCCGGGTTCCGCCAGCCGCAGGCCCGGCTGGTCGGCCAAAGCCCGCAGGACAGCCCCTACCACAGCCACACCGCCGTGCAGGTGCAATTCCACGACCGCCTCACCGGTGAAACTCGCGCCTTTGGCAAAGGTCAGGACCAGCGCCTCATCCAGAAGCTCTCCACCCCAGGTCAGCCGCCGCAGCCCCGCCACCCGCGGTTCCGGCAGGCGGGGGCACAGGGCACACGCAGCAACATAGGCCTCAGGCCCGGATATCCGCACCACGGCAAGTCCGGCACGACCCCGCGCCGTGGCGGTGGCATAGATCGTGTCCATCGCCGCCTCTGGATCAGGTGTTCATCGAATCGAAGAAGTCCGAATTCGACTTGGTCTGCTTCAGCTTGCCGATCAGGAATTCGATGGCATCGGTGGTGCCCATCGGGTTCAGGATGCGGCGCAGGACGTAAGTCTTCTGCAGGTCCATCTTGTCGACCAGCAGGTCCTCTTTCCGGGTGCCGGACTTGAGGATGTCCATCGCCGGGAAGACGCGCTTGTCCGCCACCTTGCGGTCCAGCACGATTTCCGAGTTACCGGTGCCCTTGAATTCTTCGAAGATCACTTCGTCCATCCGGCTGCCGGTGTCGATCAGCGCGGTCGCGATGATGGTCAGCGATCCGCCTTCCTCGATGTTCCGCGCCGCACCGAAGAAGCGCTTCGGACGCTGCAGGGCGTTCGCGTCCACACCACCGGTCAACACCTTGCCCGAGCTTGGGACCACCGTGTTAAACGCCCGCCCCAGACGGGTGATCGAATCGAGCAGGATCACCACGTCGCGCTTGTGTTCGACCAGGCGCTTGGCCTTTTCGATCACCATTTCCGCCACCGCCACGTGCCGCGTTGCCGGTTCGTCGAAGGTCGAGGCGACAACCTCGCCCTTCACCGTGCGCTGCATGTCGGTGACTTCCTCGGGCCGTTCGTCGATCAGAAGGACGATCAGATAGCACTCCGGATGGTTCTGCGCGATGGAGTTGGCGATGTTCTGCAGAAGCACCGTCTTGCCGGTCCGCGGCGGCGCCACGATCAGCCCGCGCTGGCCTTTGCCGATGGGGGCCACCAGGTCAATGATCCGGGCCGAGCGGTCCTTGATCGTCGGGTCCTCGACCTCCATCTTCAGCCGCTCATCGGGATACAGCGGCGTCAGGTTGTCGAAGTGAACCTTGTGCTTGGCCTTTTCCGGGTCGTCGAAGTTGATCCGCGTGACCTTGGTCATGCAGAAATACTTCTCGTTCTCCTTCGGCGCCTGCATCAGGCCTTCAATGGTGTCACCCGTGCGCAACGAAAACTGGCGCAGGATGTCGGGCGAGACGTAAATGTCATCCGGCCCCGGCAGATAGTTGGCAGACGGTGAGCGGAGGAACCCGAACCCGTCCTGCAGCACTTCCAGCACGCCATCGCCGCCGATCTCCCAGCCTTCCTCAGCATGTTCCTTCAGGATCGAGAACATCATCTCGCCCTTGCGCATGCTGGGGGCGTTCTCGATCTCCCACTCCTCGGCCATGGCCAGAAGGTCGGCCGGGGTCTTGGCCTTGAGGTCGGAGAGGTTCAAGCGATCAACAGTCATCGACGGTCCTTGGGGGAAATGGCTTGTGCGGACCGGCCCTGGCTTGGGCAGATCATCGCAGCACTGTCACGGGGGGCGCTTTGGCCGGACGGCCTAGCTGAAGGCGCTTTACACCGGGAAACGGCGCCAAGTCAACGACCCTGGGGTTTGGGGCCTACCACTTCATAATGACGCCAAAGACGATGACCACCATCAGCACGGTCGGCACCTCGTTCATCAGCCGGAAATAACGGCCGCTTTTCTGGTTGGTGCCATTGGCAAACTCCTTGCGCCGGACCGCTGCCCAACCGTGAAACCCGGTCATTCCCAGCACCGCCGCCGCCTTCACCCAAGGCCACAGCATCGACCAGTCCACGATCCCCGGCGTCATCACCAGCGCCAGGCCAAAGACCCAGGTGGCGATCATCGACGGGTTCATGATCCCGCTCAGAAGCCGCCGCTCCATCGTCTGGAACATCACATCGGTGCGGGTGCCGGTCTCAACCTGCTCAGCATGGTAGACGTAGAGGCGCGGCAGATAGAAGATCCCCGCCATCCAGGTGATGACGGCAATCACATGCAGCGACTTCGTCACCAGATACCAATCCGCCAGCCAGTCCGTGATCATGTGCTCAACCTGTTCCTTGTCTTCTTTCTTCTAATAAGAAGATTTGAAAGAAGGAATGATGATGATGTAGGGCCTGTGCAGAACGGGATGCAGCAGATGGCCCACAGGATAACCCACAGGCGGCGGCCTGTGAATGGCTGCAGGATAACTGTCAAGCACACGGAAGAACTGCAGATTCACCACATGAAATCATATAGATAGCTGGGCTGGCAGCCAGCCACACCTCGCCAGAGCTTGATTTCCCCGCGGGGAAAAGACACTTGTCCCAAACCTCGTGACAAGGCTGCGCACAGCGGGATATCTCTCGCCCGGGCAAGGTGGCGCGGCGTGAAACCGTGGTCACCTGCGCCCACGACCCTTTCTTCCCGCTTTCCTCCCGCAGAACAAACTGCGGATATCCACAGGCTTTCCCATGGCTTTTGTCCTCGCCTCCACCTCGCCTATCCGGCTTCAGCTGCTGAAAGCTGCCGGGCTGGAGGTTGACGCCACAGCCCCCCGCGTCGATGAAGATACCGCCCGTGACGCCCTTTTGGCCGAAGGCGCCAAGCCCCGCGACATCGCTGACGCCCTGGCTGAGATGAAGGCCCGCAAGATCGCCGACAAGCGCCCCAATGACCTGATCCTCGGTTGCGATCAGGTTCTGGCCTTCGATGATCAGGTCTTTTCCAAACCCACCAGCCCGGAAGACGCCCGCGCCCAGCTGCACCGCCTGCGCGGCAAGACGCACAAGCTGCACTCCGCCATCGTGGCCTATGAGAACGCCGAACCCGTCTGGCGTCATGTGGGCGAGGCGCGTCTGACCATGCACGACCTGTCGGACAGCTACATCGATGACTATCTGGACCGGAACTGGGACAGCATCCGCCACGCCGTTGGCTGCTACAAGCTTGAGGAGGAAGGCGTGCGCCTCTTCTCAGCCATCACCGGCGACCACTTTACCATTCTTGGCCTACCGCTCCTGCCGCTGTTGGCATGGATGGGAACTCGGGGCATGATCGCCAGATGACCGACCATCCCCGCATCCCGCTTGCCGGCGTCATTGGCCACCCGATCGCCCACAGCCGCAGCCCGGCGCTGCATGGCTACTGGCTGAAACGCTATGGGCTGAAGGGGCATTACATCCCCATCGACATCGCCCCGAATGACCTGGGTGAGTTGATTCGCACCCTGCCGCGCCTGGGTTTTGTCGGCCTGAACGTGACCATCCCGCATAAAGAGGCGATCCTGCAGATCGCCGACATCGTCACCGACCGCGCGGCCCTGATCGGGGCGGCGAACACGCTGATCTTCCGCAAGGATGGCAAGATCCATGCCGACAACACCGATGGCTCTGGTTTCATTGCCAACCTGCGGCAGAACGCGCCGCACTGGGCCCCCGCCGCTGGCCCCGCCGTGGTGCTGGGCGCAGGGGGCGCCGCCCGCGCCGTCATCGCCGCACTGATTGAGGTTGGCGTGCCCGAGATTCGCCTTGCCAACCGCACCCGCCCTCGCGCCGATGCGTTGCGGTCCGATTTCGGGGCCAAGGTGCATGTGCATGAATGGGTGCAGGCGTCCAACCTCTTGGAAGACGCCGCGACCGTGGTCAACACCACCTCGCTTGGCATGACAGGCAAGCCGGATTTCCGCGTGCCCCTGGACAAACTGAACCCCCGCGCGCTGGTGACCGACCTCGTCTACACCCCCCTGAAAACCCAGCTGCTGATTGAGGCTGAGGCGATGGGCTGCACCACCGTCGACGGCCTTGGCATGCTCCTCCACCAGGCAGCCCCCGGCTTTGAACGCTGGTTCGGCACCCGGCCTGAGGTGGATGAGGCGACGCGCAAGGCCGTTTTATCGGCATGACGTTCCGGCTTGGCCTCACTGGCTCCATCGGCATGGGGAAATCGACGACGGCGCAGATGTTCGCAGACGAAGGTATCCCCGTCTGGGACGCCGACGCCGCCGTGCACCGTCTATACGCCCCCGGTCAGCCCGCTGCCCTGGCTGTGGCACAAGCCTTTCCCGCCGCGATGAACCCCGATGGCAGCGTGAACCGCCCCACATTGCGCGGTATCATCGCCGCCGACCCAACCGCGCTTGACCGGCTGAACGCTGCCGTGCACCCCCTTGTCGCCGCCGACCGTGCCGCCTTTCTGGCCGCCCATGCCAAGGCACCCATCGTCCTTCTCGACATCCCGCTTCTCTACGAATCCGGCATTGACCGGGACTGTGACGCCGTCGCCGTCGTCTCGGCCACGCTAGACATCCAGCGCGCCCGCGTTCTGGCCCGGGGCATGACGGAAGCGGAGTTTCAGATGATACTGTCCCGTCAGATGCCCGACGCCGAAAAGCGCGCCCGTGCTACCTACATCATCCCGACCACCGCCCTTGAACCCGCCCGCGCGGCGGTCAAGGATGTGCTGGCCGCCATAGGAAAGCAGATCGCCCGCGATGCGTGAAATTGTCCTTGATACCGAAACCACCGGCTTTGAACCCAGCGAAGGCCACCGCATCGTGGAAATCGGCGCGGTTGAGCTGATGAACCACCTGCCCACCGGCCGGACCTATCACCAGTACATCAACCCCGAACGCCTGATGCCGAAAGAGGCGTTTGAGGTGCATGGCCTGGGCGATGACTTCCTGCGCGACAAGCCGGTCTTCGCCAACATCGGCCGCGCTTTCCTCGACTTCATCGCCGACGCGCCGCTGGTCATCCACAACGCTGCCTTCGACATGAAATTCCTGAACCATGAACTTGGCCGCGCCAATCTGCCCACCCTGCCGATGAACCGCGCCACCGACACGCTGATGATCGCGCGGTCAAAATTTCCCGGCTCACCCGCTTCGCTCGATGCCCTCTGCCGCCGCTTCAACATCGACAACTCGATGCGCGAAAAGCACGGCGCGCTTCTCGACAGTGAAATCCTGGCTGAGGTCTATCTGGAACTGGTCGGCGGCCGTCAGCCTGACCTGGTTCTGGGCGGCGCCGCCTCTAACCCACGGCCCAATGGGCAGGTCGAAACCCTCTGGCGCCCCGGCCCGCGCTCGTCCGCTCTTCCCCCGCGCCTGACGGAAGAAGAGCAGGCAGCGCATGAAAAGATGGTCGCAAAGCTGGGCGATGCGGCCATCTGGTTGCAGCGCGTCTGACGCTTAGTTGGCCTTTTCGGCGGGAACAGCAGCCTGCGCTTGTGCCCGACGCGCCAGCTCTTGCCGGTACAGCGCCATGAAATCCACCTGGTCGATGTTCAGTGGCGGGAAGCCCCCATCGCGCGTGATGTCCGAAATGATGCGTCGCACATAGGGGAACAGCAGCCGCGGGCATTCGATCAGCAGGAAAGGATGCAATTGGTCATCCGCCACACCCTCGATCAGGAAGGTTCCGCCATATTCCAGCTCCAGCAGGAACAGCGTCTCGTTGTTGACCTTGTTGCGCGAGGTGACCTTGAACTTGGTGACCACGTCATACTGGTTCGCAACCGACCGCTTGCGCGCATCAAGGCTGACCGCCACCTGAATGTCGGGCTGCACGTCAGCGCCGCTCAGGCCCTTTTGCACGACCATGTTTTCGAACGACATGTCGCGCACATATTGCGCTAGAACCTGCATCCGGATTTGCGGCGGCGTTGCAGCAGCGGCGGCTCCGTTGCCGGCTTGGGTTTCCTCGGCCATCTGGCACACTCCTTCAGGAATTTGCCGGGTGTTTAGCAGGTCAGTCCCGCGCCCTCAATGCCGTGTCCGATCTGCCGGGGGAATCGTCTGTGTCCGCGGCGCTTCGGTACCGGGGGCCGCATCCTGCCAGTCGGCCTCTTGCCACTCGCCCTCGATCACGACGGCCTGGCTGCTCAGGTTGCCAGCCCTGGCCAGCCGCCGCCCGATCAGCTTGATCAGCACCAGCCGCACCGGCGGGATCAGCAGCAACAGCCCCAGCGCATCGGTGAAAAACCCCGGCAGGATCAAGAGCCCCCCCGCCATCACCACCATCACCCGGTGGGCAATCGGCGACAGCGGGTCGCGCAATTCGTTCATGTCCCGGCTCAGCGTGACGGCGCCATACATCGCCACACCTTTCAGGACCAGGATCCCCAACGCCGCTGACAGGATCACCCAGGCCAGCGTCGGCCAAAGCCCGATGGCCCCGCCCAGGGTCACAAACAACCCGATTTCAATCAGCGGCACTGACAGAATGGCCAGAAAAACCCACATCTTCGTATCCCTTCGGCTTTCCGACTGTCGCGCGGTAGACTTCGATCCAACCCCACCCTACATAGAGGGTAACCGGGCGCAAGCCCATCGGAACATCAAGCCGTCAGAGGTTTACAATGAACGGGTCCCTGATCCAACTCCTGGTCCTTGCCGGGATCGCGATCTTCCTCATTCTCAAGCTGCGCTCGGTTCTCGGCACGCGCGATGGGTTTGAAAAACCCCCCATCCCGCTGGATGAGGTGCGCCCCCGCGTCCGCCGTGATTTTGAGGTGATCGAGGGCGGCGCTGACCGCGACATCACCGACCACGTCCCAGAAAACTCTGACGCCGCCCGCGCGCTGCTGGCGATGAAGCAGGCCGAACCCTCATTCACCGTGACCCCGTTCCTCGATGGGGCGAAGGGCGCGTATGAGATGATCCTGATGGCTTTCGAACGCGGCGATCTGGATGCGATCCGCCCCTTCCTCGCCGATGATGTCGAGGCCAGCTTCGGCGAAGCCATCGCCGCCCGCGACCGCGATGGCTTGACGGTTGAAGCCGCCTTTGTCGGGATGAAGGAACTGGTCCTGCAGGATGCCACCTTCAACAAGGACACGAAGATGGCCGAAATCTCGGTCCGCTTCGTGGGCGAACAGACCTATGTCGTGCGCAACAAGGCGGGTGAGATTGTCGAAGGCAACCCGCGTGAAATCAAGCGTCAGCGGGATATCTGGACCTTCGCGCGCCGCATGGGCAGCGATGATCCGAACTGGCAACTCGTCGCCACTGGCGACTGATCGCCTTGGGATGCGCGCCCCGTTTCGCATCCTCGCCGTGGTGGCGGCCATGACGGCCGCCAGCCCTGCATCAGCCCAGATGCTTGATTTTGAAGCGCTGGATGGCTGGCGCGACGACAATCACGCGCAGGCGCTGGTCGCCTTCCTGCGCACCTGTGACCTGATCGACGCTCCCGAATGGGCCCCGATCTGCGCCATGGCCGCTGATGTCCCGCAAGACGACACCTCGGCCCGCAGCTTCTTTGAGCTGTTCTTCAAGCCCGTCGTCGTCGGCGACCCCCCGGCCCTTTTCACCGGCTATTTCGAGCCCGAGCTTGACGGCTCCCCCGTCCGCACCGGTCGTTTCAAATACCCACTCTATCGCCGCCCGCCCGAACTGCGGGATGGCACGGTGTTTCACAGCCGCGCCGCCATCGACAACGGGGCCCTTGCCGGCAGGGGGTTGGAGATTGCCTGGCTGGACGACCCCATCGACGCCTATTTCCTGCAAGTCCAAGGCTCCGGCCGTATCCGCATGACGGATGGCACCGTGATTCGCCTTGGCTATGCTGGGGCGAACGGCCATGCCTACCGCTCCATCGGGCAGGAAATGGTCCGCCGGGGCAGCCACACGATGGACCAGGTCTCGGCCCAGGAAATCGCGGCCTGGGTTCGGCGCAACCCCGGGCCCGGGCGGGCGCTTTTGCACACCAACCCGTCCTATGTCTTCTTCCGCAAGATCGGCACGCTGTCTGCCGAAGATGGCCCGATCGGCGCAATGGGCCGGTCGATCACCACGATGCGCTCCGTCGCCATAGACCCGAAGTTCACCCCCCTCGGCGCCCCGGTCTGGATCGAAAAAGACGGTCGTAGCCCGATCCGCAGCCTAATGATCGCCCAAGACACCGGTGGCGCGATCAAGGGCCTGCAGCGCGCTGACATCTTTTACGGCACGGGTGACGGGGCAGGCGATGCCGCAGGAACCATCAAGGACCCGGGCCGCATGGTCCTCCTTCTGCCCATCGACCGGGCCTTCGCCATGCTGGAAGGCGGCTAAGCCCCATGCGTCGCCGTCGCACTCTGCGCCCGGAAGAAGAGGATCTCTGGCGCAGCGTCGCCCGAACCGCGCGCCCTTTGCATGACCATCCGATCTTTCACAAACCGGTTGAGGCGCCTGCCGCCGAACCGCCACCCCTTGCCCATGCCAAGCCGCGCCTGCCCGCCTTCAGCCTTGGCGAAAAGGTCCGCGCGACCGAACGGCATGACCTTGCCCCCTCGCTGCCGCAGGCGCTGGGCCAGGCCCCCCTGCAGATGGATGCCAAGACCCACGGCCGCATGACTCGCGGCAAACTTGTTCCTGAAGCCCGGATCGACCTGCACGGCCTGACCTTAGCCGAAGCGCACCCCGAACTGATCGGCTTCATCCTGAACGCCCACAGCGCCGGGCTACGGCTGGTGCTGGTCATCACCGGCAAGGGCAAACGCCGCGAAGACCACGGCCCGATCCCCCAGCGCATGGGCGCGCTGCGCCATCAGGTCCCGCAATGGTTGCGCCAGGCCCCGCTTGGCCCCGTGGTGCTGCAGGTCACCGAAGCGCATCTGAAACACGGCGGCGCGGGCGCCTACTACGTCTACCTCCGCCGCCGCTAGAACCCCTAAAATTCGTCTAAAATTGCGTTTGCTCTTTTGACAAATACTCCACGGGAGGTCTGGAGGGTGTGAAACCCTCCAGGGCCAGCCAAACAGACCAACGCCCGCCCGCTACTGCGCCACCGCCTCGCCAATCGCCCCCACTGGGGCAAGCACGATGGCCGTAGCATTGCGCACCGTCAGCACCAGCCCCGGCAGCAACCCGACCCGTGCCCGCGCATCATTGCGGAACGCCGCATCGATGCCGATGATCCCGCCAAAGAGGCTCAGCAGCGCCGGGTTCTCCCCCAGGTTCAGGTGCCCGGCCCCCACGTCATAGGCCGCCGTATCCAGATAGGTCACCTCAAGATCGGCAATCTTGGACAGATCACTCAGTGCGCCCAGCCGCTCTTCCCCGCCGGAAACCCGCGCCGAAAGCCCAAGTACCCGGTCATTGGAGCTGCCGAACACCAGAAACGGTTGGGGCAGGGTGCCCATGTCCCGCGCCAGTGCCCGGAACACATCCACATCGATATCGGGTGAGATCAGCACCACCCCCGCCACCCGGTCCAGCGCGGTTGATCCCCCGCGCAGCGCCATCTGGCGCAAGGTTTCCATCGTCAGTGCCGCCCCCATCGAATGCGCGACGATGATGATGTCCTTCGCACCAGCACCCGCCACTTCATCCAGCAGGTCTTCAAACCCCTGTCGCGCAAACAGGGCCGAGTCGCGGTCATACACATAGCCCAACGCAGACCCTCGCGAAGGCCATGCGTAATGCACGGCCACCCCCGGCACCTTCAGGTCATGGTGCATCTGCGCCACCCGGTAGACGCCCTCGGCCATGGTGTTGTTGAACCCGTGGACATAGACCACCGCATCGGTCTGCCCGCGCAACTTCATCGCATCACCCAACGCAATGCGAAACGCCGCAGGCTCGGCAAAGCGGGTCGCGGCCAGCGTCAGAAAGTCCTTCTGCGGGTCAGGCTTGCGGGTGCGCGGCGGCCAGTTCAGCTCCCCCGCCTCCCGGTCGGGCGGGATCAGGATGTCATAGCGCAGGAAGCTCGCCACATCCGACCGGTCGCGGGTAAAGCCGCTTTCCCCCGCCGCGCGCGTGGTGCCGACAAAGATCGCCTCACCGACGGCTGGGCCGTGGTCCGCCGGGGCCGCGGTAAAGCTCCCGCGCGGCGCACAGGCCGCCAGCAGCACCACTGCCAAGATCATGCGCCGCAAATGCCCACCCCCCCATTTTGCGCGCAGCCTCTGCCTGCCACCCCGCCACGTCAACCTGCCATGGACAGCGCCACCGCCCTCTGGCTACATCCCGCAGCAGCACTGACAGGAGCGGATATGACCCTTCACGGCAAGATCGCCCTCGTGACCGGCGGCAATCGCGGCATCGGCCTCGCCACCGTTCGCGCGCTGTCTCAGGTCGGGGCCACCGTCCACTTCACCGCCCGCAGCGCCGAAAGCCTGGCCACCGCCCAGCGCGCCCTTGGGCCAATCGCCACCGGCCACCTTGCCGACATGACCGACGCCCCGGCAATGGCGGCGCTCTTCCAGCAGTCCTTCGACATTCTGGTCAACAACGCCGCCATCATCGCCCCCATCGGCCGCATCCTTGACGTCTCGCCTCAAGACTGGGCGCTGAACATCACCACCAACCTGTCCGCCGCCTTCCACGCTACCCAACTCGCCCTGCGCCACATGGTCGCCAAGGGCGGCGGCACCATCATCAACATCTCCTCCGGCGCCGCTCACCGCCCGCAAGAGGGGTGGAGCGCGTATTGCGCCGGCAAGGCCGGTCTGGCCATGCTGACCCGCTCGGTTCACATGGAATACGCCGCAGAAGGCATCCGCGTCTTCGGCTTTGCCCCCGGCGTGGTCGACACCGACATGCAGGTCGCCATCCGCGCCTCGGGTATCAACCCAGTTTCCCAGATCCCGCGCGCCAACCTCGCCCCGGCCGATCACCCCGCCCGGGCCATCGCTTGGCTGTGTACCCCCGAGGCTGACGCTCTGGCCGGGCAAGAGCTTGACATCCGCGCCCCCGATCTTCGCGCCGCCGCGGGCCTTCCGCCCTTGGCCTGACGCGGCCCTACCGCTAACATGTCAGCGACAGTCACAAGGACACCCGCATGAAACTCCTCCGCTACGGGCCGCAGGGCCAGGAAAAACCCGGCCTCCTCGCCGCCGATGGCACGATCCGCGATCTTTCCGGCCATATCACCGATCTTTCCGGCGAAATCCTCACCAAGCTGGACACGCTCAGGGCCATCGACCCCGCCACCCTGCCCGTGGTCCAGCCCGACCGCCTTGGTGCTTGCGTCACCGGCACCGGCAAATTCATCTGCATCGGCCTGAATTACGCTGACCACGCCGCCGAATCCGGCGCCACCGTCCCGCCCGAGCCGATCATTTTCATGAAGGCCACCTCGGCGATCTGCGGCCCGAACGACCCGATCCTGATCCCCCGCACCAGCCAGAAAACCGACTGGGAGGTTGAGCTTGGCGTCGTCATCGGCAGACCCGCAAAATACGTGACCGAGGCACAAGCCCTTACCCATGTCGCCGGCTACTGCGTCATCAATGACGTGTCCGAACGCGCCTTCCAGACCGAACGCTCTGGCCAGTGGACCAAGGGCAAATCCTGCGACAACTTCGGCCAGACCGGCCCCTGGCTGGTGACCCCGGATGAGGTGGCCGACCCCCAGAACCTGCCGATGTGGCTGACGGTAAACGGCCAGACCATGCAGAATGGTTCCACCCGCACCATGGTCTACGGTGTGGCGCATATCATCGCCTATCTCAGCCAGTTCTTCACCTTGCATCCCGGCGACATCATCTCCACCGGCACGCCCCCGGGCGTCGGCATGGGGATGAAGCCTCCACGCTACCTCAAGGCAGGTGACGTGGTCGAGCTTGGCATCGAAGGCCTTGGCACCCAGAAACAGACCTGCCTGCAGGACTGACCCCACAGGCAAGCGCATACAATTTAACTAAAATTGCGCTTGCTCTTTTTCCAAATACTCCACGGGGGTGCGGGGGTGTGAAACCCCCGCTCGCCGCTGGCTCAGTGCGAAAACGCCTGATCGCCCCAGACCGCTTTCACCCGCGCGTCCCGGCCGCAGGACTCACGATAGAACTTGTAGGCGTTGGCCTGCTTTTTCGGGCCGGCCCGCGTCAGGATGATGCCGGTGCCCTTGTAGTAATCCTGGTGGTAATCCTCAGCGATCCAGAAGGTCTTCGCGTCCAGCACGGGCGTCACCACGGTAGCGCCCAAGGCCGCCTCAGCCTCGGCCACCGCCGCCTTGGCTGCCGCCTTCTGATCTGCGTCGCCGACGAAGATCGCCGTACGGTACGCATCGCCCCGATCGCAGAACTGCCCGCCCGCATCCGTCACATCAACCGACCGCAGGAACTTCGCCACCAATTCCGGGTAGGAAATGACCGCGCTGTCAAAAGTGATCTTCACCGCCTCGTAATGCCCTTCGTGGTCTTCATAGGTCGGGTTTTGGCTGTCACCCCCGGTATAGCCCGACACCACGTCAATCACCCCGGGAACCGGCTCGAAGTCCGATTCCACGCACCAGAAACAGCCCCCCGCCACCACGGCCGTCTGCACCTCGGCCATGGCCGCACCCGTCATCCCAAGCCCGAAGGCCATCGCCAGTTTCCACATGATCCGCTCCTTGATTTGCGGTGACCCTGCGGCCCGTTGCCTGACCCGTCCACTCACCCTGCCGTGACCTCACGCCATGGTGATGGTTTCCCTTGGCCTTCCGCCCGCGCCGCCGTAGCCTGAAACAAATCAAGCGCCGGATGTTTCAACATGAACGACCACGTTTCCACCCATCAGGCGGAAGAAGACGCCCGCAATGACCAGATTCTGATCTGGGTCGATGGCGCGCTGAAGCCCAAGGCGCAGGCCGTGGTCAGCGTCTACGATTCCGGCTTCATGCTGGGCGATGGGGTTTGGGAAGGCATCCGGCTTTACAACGGCAAATGGTCCTTCATCGAAGAACACATTGACCGACTGTTTGAGGCTGCAAAGGCCATCGACCTCGATATCGCCCGCACGAAAGATCAGGTCATTTCCGCCGTGTTAGAGACGCAAAGCGCCAACCACATGACCACCGACGCGCATTGCCGCCTGATGGTCACGCGGGGTGTCAAGACCCGGCCCTTCCAGCACCCGCGCCTTTCGCAGCAGGGCCCGACCATGGTCATCATCATGGAGCACTCGCGCCCCAAGATCCCGCGCCCGATCACCCTCGCCACCGTCCCGCACCTGCGCGGCCTGCCGATGACGCAGGACCCGAAATTGAATAGCCACTCCAAGCTCAACTGCATCCTCGCCTGCATCGCTGCCCAAAAGGCCGGCGCGGATGAGGCGCTGATGCTGGACGTGCATGGCTTCGTGAACACCACCAACGCCTGCAACTTCTTCATCGTGCGGAAGGGAGAGGTTTGGACCTCAACCGGCGACTACTGCATGAACGGGATCACCCGCCAGAAGGTCATCGACCTGTGCCACGCCAACGGTATCCCCTGCCGCGAAAAGAACTTCTCGCTGGTCGAAACCTACTCTGCCGATGAGGCCTTCCTCACCGGCACCTTCGGCGCGCAAACGCCCGTCGGCAGCATCGACGGCCGCCAGATCGGCACCGGCCAGATGGGCCCGATGACCGAACGCCTGCGTGCGCTTTACAAAACTCTGGTAGGGGCGTGACGCCATGCAGAAACGTGACCGCTCCCTCCACCTGCGGGCCCGCACTTACCTGCGGGCCGAAGATTGCGATGTGGCCGACCTCGCCACCCTCTGCGAAGCTGCGACCGACCCGGCCGATTACCCCCTTGCGGCACGAGTGGAAAAGGGCGTCCTGATCTACGACTGCCCCGCGCTTCTGCCGCGCCTCTCAGACCCGGCTTTCACCGACACCCTGATGGCCGAATGGGCCGACGCCTTCCAGAACGGCCCCGGCGTTCTCGTCCTGCAAGGCGCCGAGCCTGATACAGCGATGATCGACCGCGCCTCCGACAGCTTCCGCGAGCTGATCGCCCAGCAGAACGCCGCTGGCACCGGCGGCGGTGACCATTTTGCCAAACCGGGGGCGAATGACCGGCTCTGGAACTCCCTCGAAAAGCACTGCCTCGCCGACCCGGAAAACTTCGCCCGCTACTACGCGAACCCCTTCCTCACCCTCGTCTCCCAGGCCTGGCTTGGCCCCTACTACCAGATGACCGCGCAGCTGAACGTCGTGAACCCGGGCGGCGCGGCCCAATCCCCGCACCGCGACTATCACCTTGGCTTCCAGTCGGCTGAGGCTGTCGCGCGCTACCCTGCCCACGTCCACAGCTTCTCGCCCATGCTCACCCTGCAAGGCGCCCTCGCCCATGTCGACGCCAGCATTGAGGCTGGCCCGACCCTCCTCCTCCCCCACAGCCAGAAATATCCCGCCGGCTACCTCGCCACCTCGAACCCCACCTTCCGCGCCTATTTCGACACCCACGCCGTGCAACTGCCGCTGAAGAAAGGCGACATGCTGTTCTTCTCCCCCGCCCTGTTCCACGCCGCGGGCACCAACCACACCAAGGACGTCAAGCGGATGGTCAACCTCTTCCAGGTCTCCTCCGCTTATGGCCGCGCGATGGAATCCATCAACCGTACCGCGATGTGCAAGGCGCTTTACCCCGCCCTCCTCGCCTCAACCCTTAGCGAAACCCAAACCGCCAACGCCATCGCGGCCACCGCCGAGGGCTATAGCTTCCCCACCAACCTTGACCGTGACCCGCCAATCGGCGGCCTTGCTCCCAAATCGCAGGCCGCCCTGATGCACGAAGCCCTTGCCGACAGCTGGACGCCTGAAGCCCTAAACCAAGCCCTCGACGCCCAAGCCGCAAAGCGCCTCCCATGAAAATAGCCATGTGGTCCGGCCCCCGGAACCTTTCCACCGCCCTGATGTACGCCTTCGCCGCCCGCCCCGATTGCACGGTCAGCGATGAGCCGTTCTACGCCGCCTACCTGGCAGCCACCGGCATCAACCACCCGATGCGGGATGAAGTCATTGCCAGCCAACCGACCGACCCCGCAAAGGTCGCCGCCCATTGCACCGGCCCGAACCCAGACGGCAAACCGCTCTGGTACCAAAAGCACATGACCATGCACATGGTCCCAAGCTTCGACCGAGGCTTCCTCAAGGACCTGACCAACGTTTTCCTCCTCCGCCACCCCGCCCGCGTCATCGCCAGCTACGCCAAGAAGCGTGAGGCGCCGACGCTTGAAGACATCGGCTTTCTCCAGCAGGCCCAGCTGTTCGATCAGGTCGCCGACCTCACCGGTACCGCGCCCCCGGTCATCACCGCCGAGGCGATCCGCGCCAATCCACGCGCTGCCCTGACCACCCTTTGCGCCGCGCTGGGCATTCCGTTTACCGAGGCGATGCTGCATTGGCCTGCCGGACCCAAACCCTATGACGGCGTCTGGGCCCCGCATTGGTACAACGCCGTCCACCGCTCCACCGGTTTTGAAGATCCCGAAGGCCCGCTTCCCGATCTTCCCGCCGAATACCAGCGCCTTGCCGATGCCGCACTGGCCGCGCATGACCACCTCGCCGCCCACGCCTTTTGATGGAACCCCCATGCGCGCAGCCCTTTTTGCCCTCGCCCTTTTGTCCACCCCGGCCCTTGCCGACACCGCGCTGATCGACCGGATCTCAGACCTTGCGCTGGAACCTTGCGATCTCAGCTCGCTTTCCTGTGCAACGCTGACGGTCCCCCTCGACCACCGCGCGAATGACCCGGAAAAGACCCTCGACATCACTTTCGCCCTTTCGTTCGCGGCAGTCGAAAGCCAGGGCATCCTGTTCTTCTATGTCGGCGGGCCGGGCGGATCGGGGCTCGCGTCAGCTGACAATTACCTCTCCGCCTTTGACCAGGAACTGACCGATTACATCGACATCGTCTTTGTCGATCAGCGCGGCACCGGTCCGGTCCACGGCCTCTCCTGCCCCACTGCCCAGGCCGTCTTCGACACCGCCCCCGTCTCGCTTGCGGAACCTGAGGCGGTCCTTGCCGTCGCCCGCGACTATGCCGAAGACTGCACTGCTGAAATCGGCCGCCCAGACCTGATGCCCGTGGTGAACTCGGATCAGGCGATCCGCGATTTCGAACTCTTCCGCCAGAAAATAGGGTCGCCCAAGGTCTGGATGTATGGCGAAAGCTACGGCACCCAGGTCGTGCAAGCCTATGCCACGCTCTATCCGCAGGCCGTGCGCGGGGTGATCGTCGATGGCGTCGTGGACCTGAACCTTGACGCCCAGGCCTTCTACGCCTCCTACACCACGGCTGCAGAAAGCATCCTGACCCGGACCTTCGCCGCCTGCGCCGAAATTGCCGTTTGCGCCACCGACATGGGCGGTGATGCGGGCCAGGTTTATGACGACCTGGCCAAGCGTCTGGCCAAGGAACCCGCGCTGGTGGATTTCACCATGGCCGACGGGACCAGAACCCTGCGGCTCTTGACCTCGACTCTGCTCGAGGCGAACGCGTTCTACGCCCTCTATTCCCCCGAAGGCCGCGCCGAATTCCTGCGCGCCCTTGCCGCCGCCGGGCGTGGCAATCTGGGGCCGATGCTGCAGCTTGGCTATGCCAACATGTATCTCGATCCGGAAACCGAAACCGGGTTGGAAGATCCCGGCTGGTACGGTGCCGCCTTCTACGCCATCACCTGCACCGATTATGATTCCGGCCCCGGTGACGTTGAGACCCGCGCCGCCGCCATTCTGGATGAGGCCCGGGCCTTCGCCCCGAACGCCCCCCGCCTTCTGCGCGCCTATTACATGGAACGCCTGGCCTGCGCCTACTGGCCGCATCAGGGCCCCGACACCCGCCCAGCGCAATACGCCGGCGGGGCCTGGCCCACGCTGGTCCTGAACAGCGACGCCGATCCGATCACCCCATCCACCATGGCCTATTCCGTCCTCGATTCCGCCCAGAACGCCTATGCGGTGGTGATGCAGGGCGGCCCGCATGTGATCTGGGGCCGGGGCTTCGCCTGCCCCGATGCGATCGTCCAGGCGCTTTTGTTTGACGGCACCCTGCCCACCGCGCGCGAACAGCTTTGCACCCAGGATCTGATCGCCGATTACACGCCGCTGACCCTGACAACAGACGCCGAGCGGTCCGATCCCGCCACCGTCGCCCGCGCCGTGGATATCGAGCTTTACCAGATCATCCCGCTCAACACCTGGGACGGGGTCGACCCGATCACCCTCGGCTGCGACTACGGCGGCACCCTGACCGCGACCTCCACCTTTGACGGCACCGACTACAGTTTTGCCAACTGCAGCCTCTGGCCCGATCTCGCCATCACTGGTCAGGGAATTGAGCTGAACGCCGGCGATGACCGCGACGGCATCACGCTGACCCTTCAAGTCTCGGGCCGGCAGACAGGCGATATCATCTACAGCTACAGCACGGTGACCGAGGCGTTCAGCCTCTCCGGCACCTGGAACGGTGCCCCCGCACTGCTGACTCGCCCCATGCCCTAAGGCGCCTTGGCCTTTCACATTTGCCCAAATATCCCCGCCGGAGGCCCGCCTTTGGGTCTTGCGCGTTCTTCACGCGCAAGACCCAAAGGGTAAAGGCTTGCGCGGAACGCGCTCCTTCAGATAACCGACCCAACCCCGCCGACGCCAGCAAGGTTAAGGCTTCCTGAAGCCCTCAGCGCAGTTCAATGATTTCAATCCCTTGGCCCGCTGTCCCGGCCCGGGACATCAGCCTTTCGCCACCCGCGCGTTCCGCGTCGCGATCAGCCGCAGCCGCAGGGCGTTCAGCCGGATGAAGCCTTCCGCATCCTTCTGGTCATAAGCGCCCGCATCCTCTTCAAAGGTCACGTGCTTTTCGGAATAGAGCGAATGGTCTGACCACCGCGCCACCGTCCGGGCCGACCCCTTGTAAAGCTTGACCCGCACCGTCCCGGTCACATGCTCTTGCGTCTTGTCGATCAGCGCCTGCAGCGCCTCACGTTCCGGGCTGAACCAGAAACCGTTGTAGATCAGCTCCGCATAGCGCGGCATGATGCTGTCTTTCAGGTGGCCGGCACCCGCATCCAGCGTGATCTGCTCGATCCCGCGGTGCGCTTCCATCAGGATCGTCCCGCCGGGCGTCTCATAGACCCCGCGCGACTTCATCCCCACGAACCGGTTCTCCACCAGGTCCAGGATGCCCACCCCGTGCTTCCCGCCAATTTCGTTCAGCCGGCTCAGGATCGTGGCCGGGCTCAGCCGCTCACCGTTGATCGACACCGCATCGCCGGCTTCGAACCCGATCTCGACCATCTCCGCCTGATCCGGCGCGTCTTCCACCGGCACCACGCGCTGCAGGACGTAGTTCGGGAATTCCTCGCCCGGATTTTCCAGCACGCGCCCTTCGGAGGAGGTGTGGAGCAGGTTCGCGTCAACCGAGAACGGCGCCTCGCCGCGCTTGTCCTTCGCGATCGGAATCTGGTTCGCCTCGGCAAACTCCAGCAGCTTCGTCCGGCTGGTCAGGTCCCAGATCCGCCACGGCGCAATCACCTTGATCGCCGGGTCCAGCGCCGCCGCCGAAAGCTCAAACCGCACCTGATCGTTGCCCTTGCCCGTCGCGCCATGCGCCACGGCATCCGCGCCCGTCTCATGCGCGATCCGTACCAGATGCTGCGAAATCAGCGGGCGGGCGATGGAGGTGCCCAAGAGATACAGCCCCTCATACAGCGCATTGGCGCGGAACATCGGAAACACGAAGTCCCGCACGAATTCCTCGCGCACATCGACGATGTGGATGTTCTTTGGGTCGATCCCCATCAGAACCGCCTTGGCCCGCGCCGGCTCCAGCTCTTCGCCTTGGCCGAGGTCGGCGGTGAAGGTCACCACCTCACACCCGTACTCCGTCTGCAGCCATTTCAGGATGATCGAGGTATCAAGGCCGCCCGAATAGGCCAGCACAACTTTTTTCGGCTTGAACATCACTTGGCTCCGTCCGGGGTTTGACCCGCGATTAAAGCGAAATGGGGCCAAGGGCAAGGATCGCGCCCGTGTCGGGTACAATCGTAGCACCAAGAAGATTGTCTCATCAACGACTGCACCTTAGGGATGTGGATATCTGCAAACAGGTGCCAGCTTGTCCATGCTTTCCATCCTGCGCCATTCGATCCTTCAGATCACCCGACAGCCTGTCGACGTGTTGCGCATCTTCCTTTTGCCGATGACCGCCACTTTCCTGATCGTCAAGCTGACCGGACTGGCCTTTACGCTCTCGCCTTTCTACCTGAACATCGCCATGGCGCGCGGGCTGGTGCCATGGGGGCGGTTGGGGGTGGTCACGCTGGTAACCTTCGTGATCGGCCTTTGGGCTGCCGCCGCCTGGCACCGCTTTGTCCTTCTGGGGGAACGCCCGCGGGCTTTCTGGCCTGTGGTTCCATGGCCTGCATTCGCGGCCTTTCTGCGCCGGGGTCTTGTGGTTGGCTTTCTGGTCCTCGTGATCATTTTTGCCGCCAGTTTTGTCTATGGGGTCGTGCTTGGCTTTGCCTCCGCAGCAAGCAAGCGCCCGCCCGGCATCCTTGCGCATGCGATTGGCCTTGTCCTGTCGCTGCCGATCCTGGTCTTGTCACTTCGGCTGGCCGTGGCCCTTCCCGGAGCAGCCGTGCAAGCGCCGCACAGCGTGGGGGGTATCTGGGGCCACATCTCTGATCGCTTCTTCACCCTTTTGGGCCTTTTGGTCATGTTGGTCGGCCTGCGGTATCTGGTGGGTGAGGGGCTTTCTGCCTTTGGGCTGACGCCAGTGACCAGCTTTGGCTTTCTGGTCGTGGCAGTCATGGAAAGCCTGCAGGTCATCCTGTCCTTGTCCATCGTGACCACGCTTTATGGCCGCTACATTGAAGGGCGCCCCTTGGTCTAAGACTTGCGCCAAACTCCGGCTTCGGTCATGCCAAACGGCATGACCGACTTTGCAACCCAGGCCCGCAGCACCACAGCCGCCCTTCGCGCGCTGTTTCCCGAAACGCCCTTGCAGCGGAATGACCATCTGTCCGCCCGCTATGGGGCCGAGATCTGGCTAAAGCGGGAAGACCTTTCCCCCGTCCGCAGCTACAAGCTGCGCGGGGCCTTCAACGCGATGCGCAAGGTGCGGGCGCAGAACCCCGGGCAAGGAGCCTTTGTCTGCGCCAGTGCCGGAAACCATGCCCAAGGCGTGGCCTTTGCCTGCCGCCACTTCGGCGTGCAGGGGACGATCTTCATGCCGGTGACTACGCCGCAGCAGAAGATCGACAAGACCCGCGTCTTTGGCGGCGATCAGGTGACGATCGTGCTGACAGGTGACTATTTCGATCAGACCCTTGCCGCAGCCCAGGCCTTCTGCACCGAAAAGGGCGCGCATTTCCTATCGCCCTTTGACGATCCGGATGTGATCGAAGGCCAAGCCTCGGTCGCCGTGGAAATGCTGGAGCAGTTGGGCCGCGCTCCTGACCTGGTGATCCTTCCGGTGGGGGGCGGTGGGTTGTCCTCGGGCGTAACCGGGTATCTGCGGGAAGTGGCCCCCGCCACCGATTACCGCTTTGTCGAACCCCTGGGCGGTGCCAGCCTGATGGCCGCGCTGCGCGAAGGCGCGCCGGTCAAGCTGCCCCGCGTCAACAGTTTTGTCGATGGCGCGGCGGTGGCGCGGATCGGGGCGGAAAACTTTGCCATGCTGGATTGGGTGCGGCCCGATCAGGTGCTGCTGGCCCCCGAAGACCGCATTTGCGTGACCATGCTGGAGATGCTGAACATCGAAGGCATTGTGCTGGAACCTGCTGGGGCCTTGGCTGTCGACGTCCTGCCCGAATTGGCCGAAGTGATCCGCGGCAAGACCGTGGTCTGCGTCACCTCAGGCGGGAATTTCGATTTTGAGCGGTTGCCTGAGGTGAAGGAACGCGCCCAGCGCTATTCCGGCCTCAAGAAGTACTTCATCCTGCGGATGCCGCAGCGCCCCGGTGCCTTGCGCGAATTCCTGAACATGCTGGGCCCTGATGACGACATCACGCGCTTTGAGTACCTCAAGAAGTCAGCCCGCAACTTCGGGTCGGTTCTGATCGGGATTGAAACCAAGCAGGCCGACGGCTTTCGCCAGTTCACCGACCGGATGGATGCGGCGGGCCTCGCCTTCCGTGACATCACGTCGGATGAGGCCCTGTCCGAATTCCTGATCTGAAGCCTTAAGCCGCCGCTTCCGTGCCCAGCTTACCCAGCAGCATCTGACGCGAGCTGTGGTAGATCGCGGCCACGCGGCGCACGTCGACCAGCGCGCCATAACCGGCGGCGGCCTTGCGTTCCCCGTCCTGACAGATCGCCGCCAGATCGGCGAGGCCAAGGTTCAGCGCGCTGCCTTTCAGGAAGTGCAGCTGGCCCTCAACCTCATCGGCGGCAAGCCCGCTGACCAGCACCCGAACGGCCTCATCCGCCTCATCCAGGAACATGTCGGCCACTTCGGCAAAGCCTTCGGTTCCGATTTCGTCGCGCAGTTCGTCCACTCGTTTCCAGTCAATCATGGCTGCATTCTCCCAGTCCAACTCTGGGTCCAAGGTTTTGCCGCGACCGAAAACATTTGCGGGTCCAGAACCGGGCAAGGCCAAGGCAAGCGCACACAATTTTAGGTTTCACGATGTGTTAAGCCGGGGAAGGCACGGTCCCCCAAGCAACAGGCGTAGGGGCGAACGTGTTTTCCAGCATCGTGTCAGAGGGTCAGCAGGTGGCGGTGTCCGAACGGCCCCGGCATGTGCTGGTCGTCGATGACAGCCGGGCGCAGCGCCACATCCTGTCCATGCAGCTGCGGCGCTGGGGCTACAGGGTCACCGAATGCGAAGGCGCGGCTGAGGCGATGGTGCTGTGTGATGGCAATGACGTCGACATCATCATCAGCGACTGGATGATGCCCGGCATGACCGGCCTGGAATTCTGCCGCGCCTTCAGGGGCTTGGTCCGCGAAAGCTATGGGTATTTCGTCCTTCTGACCTCAAAGTCCGAAAAGACCGAAGTGGCTGACGGGCTTGAGGCGGGGGCAGATGACTTCCTGACCAAGCCCGTCGCCAGCAATGAACTGCGCGCAAGGCTGCGGGCGGGGGAGCGGATGCTGGCCATGCAGGCGGAAGTGCTGGCCAAGAACAAGGTCATCGCAAGCACGCTTCTGGAATTGCAAAAGCTGTATGATTCGCTGGACCGTGACCTGATTGAGGCGCGCAAGCTGCAGCAGACCCTGGTGCGTGACCGGGTGCGTGATTATGGCTGGGCGCAAGCGGCCCTCTTGCTGCGCAATTCGGGCCGTGTGGGGGGCGATCTGGTCGGCAGCTTCAAGGTCGATGATCGGCGCATGGCGATCTACTCGATCGACGTGTCCGGGCATGGCGTCGCCTCGGCGATGATGACGGCGCGGCTGGCGGGGTTCCTGACCGGGTCTTCACCGGAACAGAACCTGGCCTACGGGCGTGATCTTGTCGGTCGTCAGTCCCTCTTGCCGCCCGAAGCGGTGGCCGAACGCTTCAACCGCTTGATGCTGGAGGAGATTCAGGCCGAACAGTATTTCACCATGGTTTTCGCCGTGATGGACCGTGGCACAGGCATTCTTAGCCTTGTGCAGGCGGGCCACCCGCACCCCATGCTTCTGCGCCCTTCGGGCGAGGTGCTGCGCCTTGGCAATGGCGGTCTGCCCATCGGCCTGATCCCCGACGCCCCGTATGAGCGTGTCGATGTGCCCCTTCGCCCTGGCGACAGGGTTGTTCTGGTGTCGGACGGCTTTACCGAATGCCCGCTTCCGAGCGGTCAGGATTTCGGCGAAGACGGCCTGATCCACAGCCTGACCCAATCCGCCCACCTCTCCGGCATCGACCTGTTGGAGGCGCTGGTCTGGGACCTGACCAGCCAATCCGGCAGCGATTCGTTTCCCGATGATGTGTCAGGGGTGGTCCTGGACCTGCTACCCTAAGACCCTTGCCAGCATCGCCCGGTCGCCCGGGTTGCCCAGGTGCTGCAGCGCCTCGGCCACCGGCAGCCAGATCGCCGTATGCCCGGCCTCGGACGGTGGGCCAAGGCGCATGACCGGCCTTGCCAGATAGACCGCGCAGACCTTTTCCGCCCACAGGTCATATTCCGGCATGTAGGTGAACCGCCGGAACGCCCCAAGCCGCCGCTTCACCTCGATCTTCCAGCCGGTTTCCTCATACACTTCGCGGTGCAGCGCCGGTATCGGATGCTCGCCCTTGTCGATCCCGCCGCCGGGCAGTTGAAACTCGGGCACCGGCTCGGCCTGATGCGTTGCAAGGATGTGGTCACCGTCCAGCAGGATCGCGTAAACCCCCGGTCTGCGGGTATAGCGCCGACCGGTTTCTGCTGCCTCGCCATAACGCCTGATCATCGTGCCCCCTTGGACCTGCGGTTGATGTGACTATATAGCCGCGATATGCCAAGACTGGCAGTGCTAGGAAACTCCATGACCATTGGTTCGCAAATCGCCTGGGACGATACCGTCCTGCCGTTTCAACTTGACGCCTCGGGCATCCGTGGCCGCGTGGCGCGGCTGGACGGGGTGCTTGATCAGGTTCTGAAGCAGCACAACTATCCCCCGGTGATCGAGGCGCTGGTGGCTGAGACCGCCCTGCTGACCGCGCTGATCGGTCAGGCGGTCAAGCTGCGCTGGAAGCTGTCACTTCAGGTGCGCGGCAAGGGGGCGGCGCGTTTGATCGCGACCGACTACTACGGCCCGACCGAAGACGGCGAACCCGCCCGCATCCGCGCTTATGCCAGCTATGATGCTGAAAGGCTTGAAGAAACCGACAACCCCTTCAGCCAGATCGGCGAAGGCTATTTCGCCGTCATGCTGGATCAGGGCGAAGGGATGACCCCCTATCAGGGCTTCACGCCCATCGCGGGCGGCAGCCTGTCGGCCTGCGCCGAGACCTATTTTGCCCAGTCCGAACAGATTCCGACCCGCTTTCAGGTCGCCTTCGGGCGCAGCATGGAACCCGGTCGCCCCGCGCATTGGCGTGCCGGCGGCATGATGCTGCAGCACATGCCTGCCGTGGGGGGCGTGGCTGCGGATCAGGGCAGCGGCGAAGGCGGCCTTCTGACCCACGCCGATATCCTTGGCGGGGCCGAGTCGGATGACTGGAACCGCGCGAACCTGCTGCTGGACACGGTCGAGGAGCTGGAGATGATCGGCCCCTCTCTTCCGCCGACAGACCTTCTGGTGCGCCTCTTCCATGAAGAAGGCCCCCGCGTGTTTGATGCCCAGCCCGTCCGCTTTGGCTGCTCCTGCTCGGCTGACAAGGTGGTCAACACCATGTCGATCTACAGCCAGAAGGACATCGCCAAGATGACGACCGAGGCTGGCATCGTCACCGCCGATTGCCAGTTCTGCGGCGCGCATTACGAGTTGGACCCGAAAACCCTGGGGTTTGAGGGCACCATCGCCAAGGGCCTGAAGGCAGAATGACGGGTTCGGTCGAAGCGGGATTGCGGCAAGCGCTGTCCCGCCCGGCCGGGCCGTCGTCGGACTTCGACCTGAACCCTGCAATCCAGCCGCCGCCGGGCACTTCATTGCGTCCGGCGGCGGTTCTGCTTCCGGTCTGGCTGCGGCCGGAAGGCGCGGCGCTGATCCTGACCAAGCGGTCCTCGCACCTGAAACACCACCCCGGCCAGATCGCCTTTCCCGGCGGCAAGGTGGACGCTGGTGATGCGGGCCCTGAAGCCGCCGCCTTGCGGGAATCGCGGGAAGAGATCGGCCTTGATCCGGCCCGTGTGACCATTCTTGGCACCCTTCCGCTGCACCAGACCGTCACTGGCTTTTCCATCACCCCTTTCATCGGCCTGATCCAGGGGGATTTCACCCCCGTGCCTGAGGCTGGTGAGGTGGAAGAAGTGTTCACCGTCCCCCTCTCCCACGTTCTTGATCCGGCGATGTTTTGCGTCCAACGGCGGCGCTGGATGGGCGAATGGCGGCGCTACTATGCCGTGCCCTACGGCCCCTATTACATCTGGGGCGCCACCGCGCGTATTCTGCGCGGGCTGGCGGATCGGATGGGGCGATGAAGGTTTCGGGCGACTGGCTGACCCATGCGGGGACGCAATCCCTCTGTGCCGCACTTGAGGGCGCCGGTTACCGCGCGCTTTTCGTTGGCGGCTGCGTGCGGAATGCGCTGCTGGGCGAAGCCGTCGCGGATGTGGACCTTGCCACTGACGCGACCCCGGAAAACGTCACGAACATTGCGGAAAAGGCAGGCTTAAAGGTTGTCCCCACCGGGTTTGACCATGGTACGGTGACCGTGATCGCCGCAGGCAAACCGCATGAGGTGACCACCTTCCGCCGCGACGTGGAAACCGACGGCCGCCGCGCTGTGGTGGCCTTTTCCACCGACATCGCGGAAGACGCCGCCCGCCGCGATTTCACGATGAACGCGCTCTACGCGGATCGGCACGGCACGGTGATCGACCCCCTGAACGGCCTGCCAGACCTGCAAGCCCGCCATGTCCGCTTTGTCGGCGATCCTGAGACGCGCATCCGCGAAGACTACCTTCGTATCCTGCGCTTCTTCCGGTTCCACGCCCGCTATGGCGACCCGGCGCAAGGGCTGGACGTTGAAGCCCTCGCCGCCTGCGCCGCGTTTTCCGCCGGGTTAGAGACGATTTCCAAGGAACGCATCGGGTCAGAGATGCGCAAACTCCTCTCCGCACCCGACCCCGCGCCCGCCGTTGCCAGCATGGCCGCCGCTGGAGTTCTGGCGCAAATCCTGCCCGGGGCCGACCCCCGCGCGCTGGCCCCGCTGGTGCATCTGGAGGGGGACACCCCACCCCGCTGGCTGCGCCGTCTGGCGGTGCTGGGGGGCGAAGATCCTGACACCGCTCTCCGCCTTTCCCGCTCTGAAACCCGCGCCCTTGCCGAACTGCGCAATGCCATCGGCACCCTGTACACGCCCGCCGCGCTTGGCTGGCAGTTGGGCGCTGACCTTGGGGCCGACGCCATCCTTGCCCGCGCCGCCAGCTTCGGCACCCCACCCCGACAAGGCTGGAAAACCGACGTGGCGCGCGGCTCCACCGCCACCTTCCCTGTCACCGCTGCCGACCTGATGCCCACCCTGCAGGGCCAAGCGCTTGGCGCACGTCTCAAGGCGATGGAGGCGAACTGGCTCGCCTCAAACCTTACCCTCAGCCGGGACGACCTGCTGAAAGGGGCGTGACAATTCACCAAGGTTGCGCTACGAAACCGTCACCCAAGAACGGAGATCAGCATGGACAACGGGATTTCGCCTCGACTCGCCTGAGTTGACCGGTCCCGTCGTGGCGGTCGCTTTCAGGCACCGCTTCACCCCATCGCTGCAATTCCTTTCGGGTTTCCCCACATGTTCCGTTTCTTTGAAAACCTCGTCGATCCCTATCAGCCCTATGCTGAACAGGACGCGCCCCCCACCCGGCTTTGGCCGTTCCTGAAGGACTATGTCCGCCCGTTCAAAGGCGTTTTCGCCTTTGCTGCCCTGTTCTCGGTCGGCAATGCGGTGCTGGACGTGGGCATGATCTGGTACCTTGGCCGTCTGGTTGACCTGATGTCCGGCCAGACCCCGGCCGATTTCCTGTCTGCCCATTGGGTGGAACTGGTCATCGTCGCCATCGTCATCCTGTTTGTCCGCCCCCTCGTCGCAGGCGGGTCTGTCGGCCTGTTGCACAACACGATCCTGACGAACTTCGGCACGATGATGCGCTGGCGGGCGCACCGGCACGTCCTGCGCCAGCCCGTCGGCTGGTTCGAAAGCGATTTCGCCGGCCGCATCGCCAACCGCATCATGCAGGCCCCCCCGGCCGCCGGTGAGGCGGTGTTCCAGGTCTTCGACATGGCCGCCTTCGCCGCCGCCACCTTCATCGGCGCGCTTCTGATGCTGTTTGAGGCCGACCCGCGGCTGATGGTCCCCCTACTGCTGTGGGTGATCGGCTACCTAGCCCTCATGCGCTGGACGATCCGCCGGGCGGGTCCCGCCTCGCAGGCGTCAAGCGATGCGCGCAGCGCGGTGACGGGGCGGGTGGTCGACAGCTATGCCAACATCCACTCGGTCAAGCTTTTCGCCCATCAGGACGCCGAGGTGAACTACGCCAAGGAAGCGATCGAGAAGTCGCGCCAGACCTTCCAGACCGAAATGCGCATCGTCACCAAGATGGACGTGGCGCTGACCCTGCTGAACGGCCTGATGATCATGGGCGTCGCCGGCCTTGCGATGTGGTTCTGGGCGCAAGGCACCGCGACCATTGGCGTTGTCGCGGCTGCAGTGGCGCTGGTGCTGCGGATCAACTCCATGACCTACTGGATCATGTGGGCCTCGACCAACCTGGTGCAGAACCTTGGCACCCTGGCCGAAGGGATGGAGACGATAGCCCAGCCCGTCACGCTGGTCGACAAACCAGGCGCGCGGCCCCTAGCCTTCACCGCCGGGCTAATGGAGCTGCGCGACGTCAGCCACCATTACGGGCGCGGGTTTGGTGGCTTGCGGGACGTCAGCCTGACGATCCGTCCGGGCGAAAAGATCGGCGTGGTCGGGCGGTCTGGCGCGGGGAAATCCACGCTGGTGAAGCTGATCTTGCGGTTTTACGACACCGAATCCGGTGCCATCCTGATTGACGGCCAAAACATCGCCGACGTCACGCAGGAAAGCCTTCGCCGCCAGATCGGCATGGTCCAACAGGACAGCAGCCTTCTGCACCGCTCGGTGCGGGACAACATCCTGTACGGCCGTCCTGATGCCACCGAAGAGATGATGATCGCCGCCGCGAAGAAAGCTGAAGCGCATGATTTCATTCTGACTTTGGAGGACCCTCAGGGCCGCAAGGGCTATGATGCCCATGTCGGCGAACGTGGCGTGAAACTTTCCGGCGGGCAAAGGCAACGCGTTGCCCTGGCGCGCGTTATCCTGAAAGACGCGCCGATCCTGATCCTGGATGAGGCGACCTCTGCCCTCGATTCCGAGGCTGAGGCCGCCATTCAGGCGGCGCTTTATGGGGTGATGGAAGGAAAGACCGTGATCGCCATTGCGCACAGGCTGTCTACCATCGCTGCCATGGACCGGATCGTGGTTCTGGAAGATGGTCGGGTGGCGGAAGATGGCCCACATGCCGTGCTTTTGCGGCAGAACGGGCTATATGCCCGCTTCTGGGCGCGCCAATCCGGCGGGTTCATCGGTCTGGAAGAGGACGCGGCAGAGTGAGTTCCCTGATCCGCCTTGGCGATGCGATCGATGCCTTCCGCCCCGCGGAAGGTAACCCGCCGCAAAGCCTTGGCGCCTTCATGCGCTGGTGCCTGGCCGGGTCCTGGCCGATGCTGGTGCTTGCCGGGGTGCTGTCTTCGGTCGCGGGCGTGACCGAGGTTGTCTCTGCCCTGATCCTTGGCTGGGTCGTCGATGCCGCCGTGACCACCAGCCCGACCAGCTTTTTCAGCGACCACTGGTCGCTGATGGCGTGGTTTGTCGCCTTCTACCTGATCTTGCGCCCGCTTGCCTTTGCGGTCTCGTCTGCATCGAACAGCATCGTCATCGGCCCGAACGTGATGCCGCTGGTCCTGTCGCGCCTGCACCGCTGGACACTGGGCCAGGCCGTCACCTTCTTCGACAACGATTTCGCCGGCCGCATCGCGCAAAAGCAGATGCAGGCCGCGCGGGCGGTGACCGATGTCGCGACCGAAGTCATTAACACCGTCTGCTTTGCCCTCGCCTCGGTCATCGGGTCGGTTGCCTTCCTGATCCTTGTTGACCTGCGGGTTGCGGGCGCGCTGCTGGTTTGGTTGATCGCCTATATCCTGCTGATCCGCTACTTCATGCCGATGATCCGCAAGAACTCCGCCGCCCGCGCATCCAGCCGGGCGATGGTCTCGGGGCAGGTCGTCGACACGATCACCAACATCAAAACCGTCAAGCTCTTCGCTCACGCCGCGTTTGAGGACCGCGTGGCGCTGGACGCGATGGAGGTGTTCCGGGACCGCTCCCTCGAATTCGGCGTCATCTCCACCTGGTTCCGGTTTAGCCTGATGCTGCTGGCCGGGGTGCTGCCGGTTCTTCTGATCGGCGGCACTGTCATGCTTTGGCAGCAAGGCCAGGCGACGGCGGGCGAAATCGCCGCCGCCGGTGCCATCGCCATGCGGATCGCGCAGATGTCGGGCTGGGTCAGCTTTACCCTGATGAGCATCTATACCTCGGTCGGGGAAGTTGAAGACGGCATGCGCACGCTGTCGGCCCCCCATACCCTGACCGATGCGGCTGAGGCGCAAGCCCTGCCGCGCGTGAAGGGTGAGATCCGGTTCGACAACGTCACTTTCGCCTATGGCCGCGAACGCGGTGGGGTGGCGGGGATCGACCTGACCATCCGCGCCGGGGAAAAGCTGGGCATCGTCGGGGCCTCCGGGGCGGGAAAGTCGTCGCTCGTCTCGCTTCTCCTGCGGCTGTACGATCCTGAGGACGGCACGATTTCCGTCGACGGCCACGACCTGCGCAGCGTGACGCAAGAGTCGCTTCGCCGTCAGATCGGCATGGTCACGCAGGAAACCGCGATGTTCAACCGCTCCGCCCGCGACAACATCGCTTATGGCCGACCGGAGGCGTCGGAGGCTGAAATCATCGCCGCCGCCAAGGCCGCCGAGGCGGATGAATTCATCGCAGGCATGGCCGACCACCAGAACCGCAAAGGCTATGACGCCTTCCTTGGCGAACGCGGAGTGAAACTCTCCGGCGGCCAGCGCCAGCGCATTGCCCTGGCCCGCGCCTTCCTGAAAGACGCGCCGATTCTGGTGCTGGACGAGGCGACCTCGGCGCTCGACAGCGAAGTCGAAGCCTCGATCCAAGAGGCGCTGTCGCGCGTCATGATCGGCAAGACCGTGCTTGCCATCGCCCACCGCCTGTCCACCATCGCCGAGATGGACCGGATCATCGTCCTTGACCGTGGCCGGATTGTCGAAACCGGGTCGCATGACGACCTTCTGGCCAAAGACGGGCTTTACGCGCGCTACTGGAAACGTCAATCAGGCGGCTTCATCGGAACCGAAGAAGACCAGGAAGCGGCTGAGTGATCGTAACCATTGACCGCCTCGGCCACCACGGCGACGGAATCGCTGAGGGCCCCGTTTTCGTGGCCGGCACCCTGCCCGGCGAAACCGTCGAAGGCACGCTGGTCGGCGACCGTCTGACAAACCCGAAGATCGTCACACCCTCGCCCGACCGGGTAAAGCCCCCCTGCCGCCACGCCCGCGCTTGCGGCGGCTGCCAGTTGCAGCACGCCTCGGACGCTTTTGTGGCCCACTGGAAACAAGGCGTTGTCGAAACCGCCCTTGCCGCGCAGGGGCTGTCCGCACCCTTTCTACCGCTCCACACCTCGCCCCCGAACTCGCGCCGCCGTGCCACCCTGTCGGCCCGGCGCACCAAGTCTGGCGCGCTGATCGGCTTTCACGCCCGCGCCTCGGACACCATCGCCGAGATTCCCGACTGCCAGCTTCTCCACCCCGCCCTGATCGCCGCTTTCCCCGGCCTGCAGGCGCTGGTCATCTTGGGTGGGTCGCGCACGGCCGAACTGTCGTTGCAGATCACCGTCACCAAAGGCGGCCCCGACGTGGTGGTCACCGGCGGCAAACCCCTGGACGGCGCCCTGCAGCTGGAGCTTGCCCGCACGGTTGAAGCCCACGGCTTTTCCCGCCTGACCTGGAACGGTGAGGCGATTGCGCTTCGCGACCGCCCGGCGCAGGACATCGGCACCGCCACCGTCATCCCGCCCCCCGGCGCCTTTCTGCAGGCCACCCCGCAGGGTGAGGCGGCGCTTCTGGCTGCTGTAAAAACCGCCCTTGGCCCGCAAAAGCGCATCGTTGACCTCTTCTGCGGCATCGGCACGTTCGCCCTTCCTTTGGCCGAGGGCGCCGAGGTTCACGCCGTCGAAGGTGACCGCGCCATGACCGCCGCGCTGGAAACCGCCGTGCGCCACACCCAGAACCTGCGCCGCGTGACGGTCGAGGCGCGCGATCTTTTCCGCCGCCCGCTGGATGCAGAGGACCTCAAGTCCTTCACCGCCGCCGTCATCGACCCGCCCCGCGCGGGGGCTGAGGCGCAGATTGCCGCCCTGGCGCAATCCAAAATCCCGGTCATCGCGGCAGTGTCCTGCAACCCCGTCACCTTTGCCCGCGACGCGAAGACCCTGCTGGCCGGGGGCTACCAGCTGGACTGGGTGCAGGTGATCGATCAGTTCCGCTGGTCCACGCATGTCGAACTCGCCGCCCGTTTCAGCCGCGCAAACTGACAGATCCGTGAACGGCACCCCTGCCTGCCCAGACTAGGCAGCTTGCGTAAATTCCTGTAAGGCTTTGGGAAAAAAGTGGGGCTTGGGCAGGTATGCGGTTTTTCAGACTTTTGGTCATCCTGGTCCTCGCGCTGGGGCTTGCCGCCTGCGGGAAATCAAAATTCCTGAAATACAACGGCCCCGAGGTCACGCAGGTCCATGTCTACAAGGCAGACCGCAAGATGCTGCTGATCCACGAAGACCGCGTGCTGAAGTCCTATGACATCGCGCTGGGCTTTGCGCCGGCTGGCCACAAGCAGTTTGAAGGCGACGGCAAGACCCCCGAAGGTGCCTATTACATCACTCACAAGAACCCGGACTCGAACTTCCACCTGTCCTTGGGGATTTCCTACCCGAACGAGGCTGACATCGCCTTTGCCGAGGCCGCGGGCAAAGACCCGGGTGGTGAGATTTTCATCCACGGTGGCCCACGGAAACCGATCTCGCGGCGCGACTGGACCTGGGGCTGCGTCGCCGTCTCGGACAAAGAGATGGAGGTGATCTATTCCATGGTGGAGCCCGGCACCCCGATCTTCATCCTGCCCTGACCCGGGCAGGACGGCTTGCGCCGTAAAGGCCCCTGATCAGGCCCCGGTCACCATCGTCCACCAGATCTTGCCGCTTGGCTCCTGGAACCAGGCAAAGCCCATCAGGCGTGCCGCCGGGTCCATGATGACGGCGCGGGTGTCGGGCTGGGCCATCCAGGTTGACAGCGTCTCAAGCTCGGTCTCGTAGGTTTCCGAGATCAACTCACCGACCAGCCGCCCGGTATAGCCGCTGCGTTGTACGCGGAGGAGGGGCGATGAGCCGTCCGATCCGAAATGCCATGGCCGGTTCTGCACCGACATGTCGCGCGCATGGGTTGCGGCGGCGGCGTTCAGGCTGGCATCAAAGGACAAAGCCTGCAGCGACCGTGCGGCACGCAGCGTGTTCACGGCGTCCAGCAAGCGGAACGACACAACCCGCTCATCCCCGGGGTTGATCTTGTAGACGCGCGGCAAAGGCCGACCGTCGGCCCCCAGCGTGGGGGTGGTCGGCGTACAGGCCGCCAGGCCCAGGCCTGCACCCATCAGCAGAAAAACTCGTCTGTCCATTGCGTCCACCAATCCGTGCCGCATCCCGCGGCGGTTTGCCCCTGCATAGCGAAAGCGCGCGGCAGGTTCAAACGGGCTTGTTGCCGATCGGCAAAGGCTGACGCCTCTTTGATTTGCTGTCACACGGCAAAGCGACTATATGCCAGCGAAAGATAACGTAGCAGGAGTATTCTGATGGCACAGGACCCGATCTCTCGGCGCGCGTTGCTGGGTGGTGCGGTTGGGGTCGCCGGTTTGGCAGCGCTGCCGGCCTTCGCACTGGAAGACAGCACTGAATTCCAGGCCCCCGCCTCGGCCAGCGTGCGCAACAACGCCTCCAGCTTCCGGATGCTGCAGTGGCAGGATTACTTCGACAACACTCGCAACGGTGCGATCCTGGTTGACCTGACCTCGCGCGCGCTGCACTTCTGGTCTGAGGATCAGTCGATTTATCGGCTGTATCCGTCCTCGGTGCCGCTGACCGAAGACCTCACCCGCCGCGGCCGGACCGAGGTGGTGCAGAAAGTGGTCAACCCACCATGGCGCCCGACCCCGGCGATGAAGCTGCGCAATCCAGAATGGCCCGACGTCGTCGAAGGTGGTGCCAAGGACAACCCGCTGGGCACCCGCGCGCTCTATCTGTCCTGGACCTACTACCGCATCCACGGCACCCACGACACCCGCAAGATCGGCCGCCGGTCATCGAACGGCTGTGTGGGTCTTTATAACGAACACATCGAAGAGCTGTTCGACATGGCGAAAGTCGGCACGCAGGTTCTGCTGATCTAGCGCCCCGCACGGGCTGTAGACTGGAGGGTTTCACACCCTCCAGACCTCCCGTGGAGTATTTGGAAAAAGAGCAAACGCAAGTTTGAATCAAATTTGATGGAACCGGGCATAGCTTAACGCCCGGTTAAATCGCAAGTGCAAGCCATTGAAATTATTGGCGGCAGGGGGATGTCCCTGCCCGGGACATCACTCCAGCCGGGGTAGCCAGCCGGTCAGGTTTTCCTCGATCACGGTGACCAGCGCCTCGATATGGGCAGGGTCGTCGTTCAGGCAGGGGATATAGGTGAAGGTCTCGCCCCCGGCATGTTCAAAGGCCTCACGGATCTCGCCGTTGATCTCTTCCAACGTCTCGATGCAGTCGGCACTGAAGGCCGGGGCCATCACCGCGATGTGCTTTTTCCCGGCCTTGGCCAGCGCCGCAACATGTTCCACGGTATAGGGCTTCAGCCATTCCTCGGGCCCGAAGACCGACTGGAAGGTCGTGTCGATCGCCCCCTTCTGCCAGCCCAGCCGCTCTCGCAACAGGCGTGAGGTTTTCTGGCACTGGCAATGGTAGGGGTCGCCCTCCATCAGATAGCGCTGCGGCATGCCGTGGTAGCTGGCGACCAGCACGTCGGGGGTATGGTCCAGCTTGGCATAGGCCGCGGTCACCGATTGGGCGAGGGCGTCGATATAGGCGGGATGCTCGAAATACTCCGGCACGGTCCGCACGGCGGGCTGGCGCTTTTCTTTCATCAGGGCGCGGAAGAACTGGTCATTCGCGGTGGCCGAGGTGGCCCCGGCGTAATGGGGGTATAGGGGGAAGAAGAGGATCTTCTCACACCCCGCCTCAACCATCGCGCGCACCTTCGAATCGGTCGACGGGTTGCCATAGCGCATGCAGAAATCGACCATGACCTCGGCCCCATGCCGTGCCGAAATCGTCTGCGCGATGGCGGCGGTCTGGGCTTTGGTGATCGTCAGAAGCGGGCTTTCGTTCTTGTCGTGATTCCAGATCAGCTTGTAGTTGGCACCCGACGAAAACGGCCGTTTGGTCAGGATCACCAGCTGCAACAGCGGCTGCCACAGCCAGCTGGAATAATCGACCACCCGCTTGTCTGACAGAAACTCATTCAGATAGCGGCGCATCGACCAGTAGTCATAGCTGTCCGGCGTCCCAAGGTTGGCCAGCAGCACCCCGATCTTCGGCTTGCGGACCGGTGGGTGCGTGGCAGGCGCATGGGCCAGCCGCCCCTGACCGGGGGTGACCAGTCCTTCAACCGACGATGAGGGCTTTGCGTCCAGCATGGGGAGTCTTTCCGAATTGTCCATGGCGGGGACATATAGGCTATGGCGGTCGGGTCAACCGCCCTTGGGCAGAGGTTTTTCCGGAACACCCAGAGCATCGGCGAGCCGCGCCTTGGCAGACCCGGGGCGCATGGGCTGCTGTTGGCTGTGATGCGGCGCCCAGCCGGTCAGGAACACGAGGTCAAAGGTCGCACGCAGGCGGCCCTCTGGTGTGGCGAAGTTGGCGGCATAGACCGCCTCGGCCGCTGCCATCACCGCACGGCTGGTGAACCGGCGAAGGCGCGAAGCAAGGGCGTTGCCTTCGCCCATCGCCCGCAGATCGGCGCAGAGGCTGGTGAAGCTGGCGTAATGCACGGTCTGGGTAAAGCTGTCGGCCACCGGCAGCGCAAAGCCCGCGCGCTGCATCAACCCGCCCAGATCACGGATCTCGGCCATTGGTAGCACCCGGGGGGAGAGGCCGCCGCTCACCAGTGCCTCCGCTTCGGCAAGTGACGACCGCAACTCGTTCAACGTCCGCCCACCCGGCAGGATCGCGATGAACAGACCATCGGGCGTCAGGGCATGGCGGCATTGGACCAGCTGGCCCAGGGGATCATCGGCCCAGTGCAGACCCATGGCATGGATCACCAGATCATGCGCGCCGGGGGCCAAGTTCAGCACCTCATCATCGCCCACCAGCCGCGCATTGGGGATTTCTGACCAGATTTCGGGGAATCCGGTCACCACGGCGGGCGTCGTAAAGGTTCTGTTAACCTCGATCAGTCTTTCCTGAACATCGGCCAAAGCGGTGTGGTGCAGGAACAGCGCGCTGTCATGGCCGGTCAGGCCACGGGCGCGGGTGCGCTGGCGCAGCAGGGCTGGCCGGTCGGTCAAGGGGGGCGGTGCGGTCATCGCCGGGACATTAGGGGGCGGATATGGGAATGCAAGCCGCGCTGCATGTGCTGTATCCGCCGCAATGCATCAGCTGCGCGGCGCCGGTGACCAGTGACTTTGGCCTGTGCAGCGATTGCTGGCGTGAAACACCTTTCATCGGCGGGCTGGTCTGCGATCAATGCGGCGTGCTGCTGCCGGGGTCGGATACGGGTGAGCGGGTGATCTGCGACGACTGCATGACCATCGCGCGGCCTTGGGGGCAGGGGCGGTCGGCGCTTTTGTACCGCGACAACGGGCGCAGTCTGGTGCTGGCGCTGAAGCATGGCGACCGGATGGACCTTGCCCGCCCCGCTGGCGGCTGGATGCTCAAGGCGGCGCGTCCGATCCTGCAGCCCGGAATGCTGGTGGTCCCGGTGCCGCTGCACTGGTTCCGGCTGATCCGGCGCAAGTACAATCAGGCGGCGCTTTTATCCAAAACTGTGGCCATGTCTGCGGGGCTGGACCATTGCCCGGATGCGCTGATCCGCCACAGGCCCACCGGAACGCAGGAAGGCCGCACGCGGGACGGGCGTTTTGCCAACCTGATCGGTGCGTTTTCGGTGCCGCCACGCCGCGCCGCGCTGATCGAAGACCGCGATATCTTGCTTGTTGATGATGTGATGACCTCCGGCGCGACCTTTGCGGCGGCAACCGAGGCGCTTTTTGTGGCAAAGGCGCGGTCCGTCTCGGTGCTGTCGCTGGCGCGCGTTGCGAAAGACGTGTGAACCCCTATAGTCACGGCGCAAAGAGGTTTCCCATGCGCCCTGTCGAGATTTATACCACCCCGATCTGCCCCTATTGCCACGCCGCCAAGCGGCTATTGGACCGCAAGGGCGTGAAATACACCGAGATTGACGTCAGCCGTGACCCGTCCTTGCGCGCCGCGATGATGCAGCGCGCCGCCGGTCGCCGGACCGTGCCGCAGATCTTCATCGGCAGCACCCATGTCGGCGGGTCGGATGACCTGCACGCGCTGGACCATGCGGGCAAGCTTGACCCGCTTCTGGCCGGCTGATGCGGGCCGCGCTGGTCCAGTTGAATGTCACTGACGACCCGGTGGCGAACCTGGCCGTGACAGTGGACTACGTCCGGCAGGCGGCGGCAGCCGGGGCCGGGTTCATCCTGACGCCTGAGCTGACGAACGGCCTGTCCTCCAGCCGCGCGCATCAGCGGAGCGTGTTCCGGCACGAGGAGGACGACCCCACCCTTGCCGCCCTGCGGGGTGAGGCGAAGGCGGCAGGGGTCTGGCTGCTGATCGGGTCGCTTGGGCTTCTGACCCATGACGCGGACGGGCGCTTTGCCAACCGCAGTTTCCTGATCGGGCCGGATGGCGCGGTCGTGGCGCGCTATGACAAGATCCACATGTTTGACGTCAACGTCTCAGCGACTGAGGTTTACCGCGAAAGCGAAGGCTACCGCCCCGGCACCCGCGCGGTTCTGGCGGAAACACCCTTCGCGAAGGTTGGGATGACGGTCTGCTATGACGTGCGGTTTGCCAGCCTTTACCGTCGCTTGGCGCAGGCGGGGGCTGAGATCATCACCGTTCCAGCCGCCTTCAACCACATCACCGGTGCGGCCCATTGGGAGGTGCTGCTGCGCGCACGGGCGATTGAAACCGGCTGTTTCATCCTTGCCCCGGCGCAGACCGGCTTTCACGCCGAGGCGCATGGCCAGGGCCGGCGCACCCATGGCCACGCGCTGGCCGTGGCGCCGTGGGGTGAAGTTCTGGCCGACGCTGGCACCGAGCCCGGCGTGACTCTGGTTGACCTTGACCTTGCCCGCGTGGCCGAGGCGCGCCACCGCGTGCCGTCCCTGACCCATGACCGGGGGTTTGACGGGCCATGAGCGGCGAGAAGGCAGACGACACCGCGGTCGCCCTCTTTGGTGAGCTCTTCATGGCCGACCAGCTGGCCCGGAACCGCATTTCCAAGGTTCTGCCGAAAGGGATGGAGCTGTCGCATTTTTCCGTTCTGAACCACCTTGCGCGGATCAATGACGAACGCACCCCGGCGCAGCTGGCCAAGTCGTTTCACGTCACGCGCGGGGCGATGACCAATACGCTCAACCGGCTGGAATGGGCCGGCCACATCCACATCCGCCCCGATTGGGAGGATGCGCGGCAGAAGTTTGTGGCGCTCAGCCCCTCGGGCCGGGCGGCGCGCGATGCGGCGGTGGCCAGCGTGGTGCCCCTGATCGCCGAGGTGGTGCATTCCCTTGGCGCCGACCGGGTACGCGCGGTTCTGCCGGTGCTGCGCGAGTTGCGGATCAAGCTTGAGGATGCCGCCCCCTGACGCGACAAAAATGCCGTGGATAAGGTCCGGCAAACCGCAGTTTGCCCCGAGTTTCAGATGATAGGCCTTGCCCTGCGCGACGGTTCTTCGCATAGACTGAGGCGATAGTTTAGGTGCCGGACATCATGCTGCATATGCCCCGTCGTTTGCTTGCCGCGCTTGCGGTCACCACCGCTGTCGGCGGTGCCCCTGCGCTTGCGGAAATGACCCCCTCGCTGAACGTCAACGGCACGACGGGCCTGATCGACCTGCCCTCGGGCGAGGCGCAGGATGACGCGGCCTTTACCTTCAGCACAGCACTTCTGGGGCCGACCACCCGCGCCACGATCAGCTTTCAGTTCTCTGAACGGCTGTCGGGGTCCTTCCGGTTCCAGACCTGGCGCGATTGGGACAATGTGATTCCCGGTGACGCCAAGCTGACAGACCGCAGCTTTGACCTTCGCTATCAGGTTCTGAAGGAAAGTCGCTATCTGCCATCGCTGACCATCGGCCTGATCGACTTTACCGGTGAGGGGCGGTTTTCGTCCGAATACATCGCCGCGACCAAAGGGTTTGGTGACCGCGTCAAGGTGACCGCGGGCCTTGGCTGGGGACGTCTGGGCACGGATGGATCGATTGGCGAGCCGTTCGGTGACCGCCCGGCCCTTGCCGAAAGCGACTTTGGCAAACCGAATGTCGATCAGTGGTTCCGTGGCGATGCCGCCCCCTTCGCCGGGGTTGAGGTGAAGCTGACCGACCGCTGGACCTTCAAGGGCGAATACTCGTCCGACGCCTATCTGGTCGAAGACGGCGAGCGCGGGCAGATCGAACGCGACAGCCCGTTCAACTTTGGCTTTGAGTATCAAAAGGGCGCCAACACCCGCTATGGCGTCTATTCGCTGTATGGGACTGAGGTCGGCCTTGTCTTCCACCTGATCCTTGACCCGAAAAACCGTGCGACCGGTGGGGTGATGGGCGCCGCACCCGTGGCCGTGAAGGCGCGGCCCGCCCGCGCCTCTGATCCCGATGCCTATGATGGCGGATGGGTGACGCAAGCTGACGCTGGACCGCTGCTGCGCAAGAACCTTGCCAAGCGCCTCGCCGTCGATGGCATCGTGATCGAGGATCTGGCCTATACCGCCACGACCGTGCAGATCCGCATCCGCAACAATCGCATTGATGCGGGCGCCCAGGCCATCGGCCGCACGGCACGCGCGCTCAGCCATGTCATGCCCGCCTCGGTCGAAACGTTTGAGATTGTGCCTGTGGTCAAGGGCATCGGTGCCTCGAAGGTCACGATCCGCCGCAGCGACCTGGAACAGCTTGAATTTGCCGCCGACAACGCAACGCTTTTGCGCCAGCGCACCACGATCAGCGATGCAGGCCCGCTGCCGGCAAATGCGATTGGCGGCGACGGCCTTTACCCCCGCTTCCAGTGGGGCCTGAAGCCGGCCTTCCGCATGACCGAACCCCTCAAGGGCGATCTTGGGCTTCGGCTGTCCGCCTCATACGACATCCGCCCCGGGCTGGTTCTGGGCGGGTCGATCTATGGCCGGGTGATCGGCAACGTCGACCGGTCGGGTGATCCGTCGGAGTCCGTCCTGCAGCCGGTTCGCACCGACAGTGGGCGCTATGCGAAGTACGGCGATCCGGCCCTGGAATCGCTGACCCTCGCCTGGTACGCCCGCCCCGCGGCTGACGTCTATTCCCGCGTCACCGTCGGTTACCTTGAGCGGATGCATGGCGGCATCTCGGGTGAGGTGCTGTGGAAGCCGGTGGACAGCCAACTCGCCCTCGGGCTGGAGCTGAACTACACCAAGCAGCGCGACACCGATGGTGGGCTTGGCTTTGACGAATACGACTATGACGTCGTGACGGGCTATATTTCGGCCTACTATGACTTTGGCAATGGCTATGTCGGGCAGCTGGACGTGGGCAAGTATCTTGCCGGCGATACCGGGGCCACGGTGTCGATCGACCGCGTCTTTGTGAACGGCTGGCGCGTCGGGGCCTTTGCGACGGTCACCGATGTCAGCGCGTCCGATTTTGGCCCTGGTGGCTTTGACAAGGGCATCCGCTTCTCGGTGCCGTTGAACTGGGCGATGGGCAACCAGTCGAAAAGCTCATTCGGTGCAACGCTGCGCCCGGGCACTGGCGACGGTGGGGCGCGGGTGGATGTGGACGGTCGGTTGTACGAATCGATCCGCGACTACCACAGCGATGCGCTTGATCCGGAATGGGGCAGGGTCTGGCGTTGATCACAGCAATGCGCGCGGCCGTGGCCGTCTGTCTTATGGCTGCGCTTGCAGCCTGCGGAAGCAGCAAGCCCGAAGCTTCACCCCTTGGCATGGCCGTCGGCAGCATTGCCAAGGCGACCGTTGGTCGCGTGACTGCCCGCCGGGCGACGGCGCAGGCCGCCCCGGCCCCGGTCACCCGGGCCGACCTTGAGAAATTCGGTGTCCCGATCCTGCGTGCGGTGATTCCCGTCCGTTCGGCCGACGCGCTGTTGACCGTCACCGACGCCAAGGGTGGCACCGTCACCTGGTCCACCACCGACGGGTCAACCTTCACCCAGCGCGACGGGGTGCTGATCCAGACCCGCGGCCTGGGGCCTGACCTGATGTCGGCGCAAGCCCCCACGGCTGAGGCACTGCGCACGAATGGCGGCACGCACCAGCGGGTCTATTACTTCCTGGGCGAAAACGACGGCACCACGCGGCGCACCTATGACTGCACCGTAGCCGCCGCCGGCGCCGAAGAGATCGAGATTTTCGCCCGCACCCACAAGGTTGAGAAGTTCACCGAAACCTGCGCCCGGCCGCAGGGGTCGATCACCAACACCTTCTGGTTCGAAGGCCCGGAGATCCGGAAATCGCAGCAGTTGGCCAGCGGTGGGCTTGGGTTCATCGACTTTGAACGCGTGATTGACTGACCGCCAAGCTGCACACTTGGCTGTTCCACAGGCGGCCCTGCACCGAATAGTATTTCATTAACCTCTTTTGTGTTACCTATCAGGGGTGTCACAACTTAAGGAGGTGTTCGATGAAACTGTCTTTCGCCCTCGCCCTGTCAGCATCCTTGCTTGCCTCGGCCGCCTTTGCCGGTGGCCCCGTCGTCGTCATGGAGGAGGTTGAGGTCGTGGCTGAAAAGCCCGCCTCCAGCGCAGGCCTTCTGCCGCTGTTGCTGGTGCCGATCATTCTTTGTGTCGCGCTGTGCGGTGGCGACGATGAAGAGGAACAGCCGCCGCCAGACTGACCTGGCACATTTCTGGCGGTCCGCTTGATGCGGTCCGTCAGTAATCCCGCTCGATGAAAATGCCGATGCCAGTTTCGCCCTCGCCATCGACGCCAGCCTTGAGCGTGACACCTTTGCGCAGGTCAAGGTTCAGGTTCACGCTGGTCTTGCCGCCCTGGCCTATCTCCACTTCTGTATAGACGTTTTCGGCAATGTATTTCCCGGCGGTCAGCGCGGTTGACCCGTCTTCCGCCGTCGCCACGTCAAGGTCATCCAACCCAAAGCCGCGCCGCAGCCGGTTGACCAGCCCCTCCCCGCCGCGCCCGGCCAGCACGGCCACTGCGTTTGCCAGCTGCGCCGCCTGCAAGGGTGAAATCGTGTCCAGCGCCCTTCCGAACAACAGCCGCGCCAGCACCTCTTCCTGCGGCAGATCGGGGACCGAGGTGAAGCTGACCACCGGGTCATTCGCCGGCCCGTCGATCCCGACAGTGCTGACAACCCCATCGCTTTCCGTGCTGGCCGCAATCTCCAGGACCGGAACAAAGCTGCCAGCCAGCGTCAGATTGGCCTGGGACAGCACCAGCCGCTTGCCCAGAATGTCCAGCCGACCGCGGATCAGGTTGAAGCTGCCCGATGGAACGACGGCCGCCGTGGTGCCCAGCAGGCGCAGCTGGCCGCCCAGTTCGGCGTCAATCCCGCGGCCGCGCAGGAAGATGCGGCTTGGCGCTGACACGGTCAGGTCAAGCCCAAAGGCGGCCCGCGCAGGCCGTGCGCTGCGCCCCGTTCCACCGCCGTCGAGCAGCCCGGCATGGTCCCGCGTGGCCCGCACATCGGCTGGTTCGTTGACGTGGACAAGGTTCAACAGCGCCCCGGCCGTGTCAAAGCCGGATTCGGGCACCCGCACCTCAGCCCCGGACAGGGACAGGGCGCCGCTGATCATCGCGCCCCCGGCCAACGGGCCACGGATGGCGATGCTGCCATCGACGAAAGCCTCATAAAGATTGGGGTCGTACAGCCGCAGCCCGTCCAGGCTGATCGTCAGATCGCTGGTCAAGGGCTGTGTCAGGCCGATCGGCCCATCCACCCGCAACCGCCCGCCCGACGACAGACCCGAAGTTGCCGAAACCCGCGCCTGGCCGCCCTGCAGATCGGCCACCGCCTCGATCCCCTCCAGCGCGAAGCCTAGGTTCGGGTCGCTCAGCCGCCCATTGGCCAGCGTCACCCGCCCCGAGACTGAGGACAGCCGCAGCGGCCCCGCCAACCGCAAGTCATAGCGCACCGGCCCATCAATCGCCCGGGGTGTGATGAAGATATTCGCAAGCCCCGCCTGCCCAGTGCCATTGATCGCCAGATCGGCGGAAGCAAACCCGCGCGCAATCCGGCCATCCACCCGCCCGTCAATCTGCCCCGGTCCCCGAACCGCTAGGTCCACAGCATAGCCGTTGGCATCTTCGGTCGCATCGCCGGTCACGGTCAGCGGCCCCTGCAGGTCCGGGATCAAAAGGCCAAGGTTGGCCAGCCGCGCCTCAAGCACCACCTTTCGCAAGGTATCGCCCAGCTCGCCCGTGGCGGTGGCGGTCAGCTGCGGGTTGGCCAGCCGCGCCTCGGTGACCCGCAGGATGCCATCCAGCAGCGTCATCTCAGCCGACAGGGTGCTTGCCCCGGCCAAAAGGCGGTTGGCCTGCGCGTTGCCGATCTGCAGCGAGGCCGCCGTGCCATTCACGCTGATCCGGCCCTCCGCCGGGGTGCCGTCAAACTGCGCTTTCAGGATGGCCGACCCACCATAGCCCGGGCCAAGGGCGGACATGTCGGTCAGCGTAACATCCCCGGTAAGGCTGGCCCCGTCGGTGGTAATGGTGCCTGACGCCATGGCCGTCAGCGGCCCTGCGGTCACGTCCAGTGTCCGCAGCGTCGTGCCGGTTTCATTGCGCAGAACGGACAGCACGACCCGGCTGTCGCCCGCCAGCAAGTCATCAACCGGCTTGATGCCGACGCTCAGCCCCTGGCCGTCAACCTCGGCCACGCCATCCAGAAAGCCTGACAGCCCGCCAACCGACCCGTCCAGCCGTACGGTACCCCGCCCGGCCAGGGGGCGCCCGGCCAGAACTGAGAAGCGCGACAGGTCATCGGCCACAACCTCAACCTTGCCGGTGGTCAGCAGGGCGCTTTCCAAGCCCCCGATCCGCAGATTGCCCTTCGCGGCAAAGCCATCCCCCGCAAGCCGCAGGTCCGACAGGCTGACCGCGCCGCTGCCTTCCAGATAGGCCAGCCGCAGCCCCCCGGTCAGCGACGGGCCAAGCGCTGCCGCAAGGCCTGGGTCGTTGGGGGCCAGCCCATTGGCCAGAAGTGTCAGCGTGCCGCCAAGGCTGTTGCCCGCCGGGGTGCGGCCAATGCGGCCTGATCCGCTCAGTTCCAGCTTTTCCACAGCAAGATCGGCCCGCTGCAGCCCTAGAACGGACAGCGCGCCCTTCCACCCGGCATCTCCCGCATCGGCAAGCGACAGGCTGAACGTCCCACTGTCGATCCGCGTGTCGGTATCGGCAAACGGCAAGAGCACCGGCTCCCCGTCAGGCGAGGCGAGCGTTCCGGTCACCGCCACCGCCTCGGGCAGCCCGTCAGCGGCAATACGCGCGGTCCCGGCCAGGGTCAGCGACCGCGCGCGCAGGGCAAACTCGTCCAGCGTCACCGCCCCCCCGGCCGCGCGCGTGGCATCCAGCACCAGCCCGATGTCGGTGCCGAAGAAATCCACCATGTCTGGCGCCAGCAACGGCGCAAGATTGCCCGCCACATCCGCCTGCAGCCGATAGCCATCAAGCCCGCCCCCGGCCAGCGTGATGGTCCCGGCCAGCCTATCCTCACCCCCTGTGGCAAGGCGGATATCGGCAGCGAAATCGTTGATCGGCCCCGCCCCTTGCAGCGTCAAGGTGGCTGAGGGTGCGCCCGGCAGGTCCAGGATCTCTGACACGATCCCGCCTTCGGCTTCCGTGGCGTTCAGATCAACCACCAGCTGCCCGGTGGCGTTTTCATAGCTGGCATCCAGCGTAATCTGCCCCTCCGGCCCTTCCCCTGCGCGCAAGATGTCCAGCGTCGCGCTGCCGGTGCCATCGGCCAGCTGCAACGTCGCCTCAAGGCTGCCGGTGATGGCTTGGCCCAGCACCGCTTCTCCCAAGGTGATCTCGGTCGCGGCAATGCGGTCGATGGAGATTGTCACCGGCAGATCGGGCAAGCTGAAACCGCTGGCCTCAGGCGAGGGCATGGTGGCCTCACCCTGATCGGGGACGCGCTCCATCACGATGCTTTCGGCGGAAAGCTCGGTCACCTCCAGCGCGCCCGACAGAAGCGAAGATCGGCTCCAGTCCAGCGAAACGCCGGTGATCGTCAGCCAGATGCCCGCGTCATCGGCAATCGTCAGCCGCTCAATCTGTGCGCGGGACGACAGCGCCCCGCTGAAGCCGGCGATGGTGACCTGCCGACCGGCACCGGAAAGGTTGTCCTCCAGAAAGGCCGTCAGGTAATCGCGATCCGCCGCTTCGGTCTGGGCAAGGACCGGGGCAGCCGTAAGGGCCGCCATCAGGATCAGGGCGCGCCGCATCAGAATGCCTGCCCCAGGCCGATGTAAACCTGCACCCCGTCGCCGGTGGTGCCGCTGATCGGTGCCGCCACGTCCAGCCGGATCGGGCCAAAGCCGGTGTCATAGCGCAGGCCAAGGCCCGCCCCGGCATGGGGATCGGCGAAGTCGTCAAGGAAGCCATCCACCCCGATGCTGCCCGCATCGACAAAGCCGACCACACCAATCCGCTCGGTCACCTTGGCGCGCAGTTCCAGCGATCCGGCCAGGAAATACTGCCCACCGATCAGGAATTGCGGGCCAAGGATCCGGGTGACCGGCACGCCAAGCGACCGGTAGGGTTGCCCCCGCACCGTGCCGCCGCCGCCCGAAAAGAACAGCTGATCCCGCGGGGTTTCCAGCAGGTCCGGCCCGACGATCGCCCCCGCCTGCCCGCGGATCGCGATGACAAAGCGCCCAGGCTCACCCAGGCTGCGGTAGGCGCGGGCGTCCACCGTGGCACGCACGCCTGACCCGGTGGTGCCAAAGCCCAGGAACGGCTTCACCTCGGCATCCAGATAGGTGCCACCGGTCGGGTTGCGGTCATTGTCGCGCCGGTCCCAGGTCACGCCGAGGGGAAGCGACAGGTTGCGAAACCGGAACGAACCGCCCGGGTCCGTCCCTTCCTGATAGGAATAGGTGATCCCCGCCCGCGCGGTCAGCCGTTCCGAGAAGATATGCGAAAAGGCCAGCCCGAAATCCACCGTGTCGGCGGAATAGTCGATCTCATCCAGATGGGCATAGGTAAAGACCAGCCCAGCGGTGGTGTCCGGGGTCAGCGTGGCAGGCCGGTCCAGCGTGACGCCAAAGGAATAGTCGACCCCGCTTTGGCCTGACCCGATGTTGGTCACTGCCCCGTCAACCTTCAGCCGTTCCCCCCCGCCCAGAAGGTTGCGGTGCAGCCAGGACCCGGTCAGCGACACACCGTCCAGACTGGCCACCTCGGCCCCAAAGGAATAGCGGCGCGGCTTTTGTTCCACCACAGTTGCCGTGATGCCCAGAAGGTCCGGCGCGGTGATCGCCTCATCTTCCACCAGCGTGACTGAACTGAAGATGCCCGTCCGCCGCAGCCGTTCTTCCGCACGGCGCAGGTCGGTTTCGCTGAACACCTCGCCGGTCGGCAGCCCGGCGATCTTTTCGATCCGCCGTTCCCGCATCCGCGCTTCGCCTTCAATCGCCAGCGGGCCAAAGCGCAGGCGCGGGCCGGGGGCGATGCCAACCGTTACATCCAACACCGCGCGTGCGTGGTCGGCCGCAACCGCCTCGGCCGCGACTTCGGCCTTGGCATGGCCGACCTCACGCCAGGCCAGAAGCGACACATCAACTGCCTCGCCCACCAGCCCGCTTTCGGCGATGCTGCCGTTGCTGAACTCGTCCGGAAGAATGGTATCCGGCGCAAGCGGACTGATGCTCGTCGCGCCAAAGCGGAAGGCTGGCCCCGGGTCTACAGTCACCAGAATTTGGTAAATGTCGCGCGGGGCGCCAAGGGCGGGAATATTCGCCGCCTCGCGCCCGTCCACTTGAATGCGGATGACGCCGGAATAGTGCCCCTTGGCATAAAGCGCCGCCAGAATGCGCGCGTAATCGGCACGTGCGGCAGCCAAAAGGTCCTGCGCGTCGGTCTGGTCCTGCGCCTGCAACGACCGCAGCAACGATGCCGCTTCAACCGCCTCAACCACCGCCTCATCGCCGCCTTGCACTTGAATCTGCAACTGGTCCAACGCCAGTGCGGGCGTCGCCAGCAGCCACAGCCCAACGAGGCCGCCAATCGGACGGTTCATGCAAGGTCTTCGCCGACGGGGCATGCGGGTCTTCTCTCCTTCAGCTTGCAGCCAGAACCATTGCAGCTTGAGAGAGCGGGGGCAATCTGGGCGCGCCTGACCATCCGCAAACGTGAAGCCCATGTGCTGGTTCCCGCCGATCATTGCCTGTCACGCGGTTGTGACCTTGCCCGGCCATTCCTGCCCGCAATCAACCGGAGATCACGCATGTCAGACCGTCCCTATGATCTGGACAAAGCCTATCAGATCAGCACCCCTGCCGAAGCGCGCCAGATGTATGGCAACTGGGCCGAAACCTATGACGACGGCTTTGGCGCGGCCTGGGGTTACATCGCCCCGCGTGAGATTGCCCATATCCTGCGGCAGGAAATCGCCCCTGGGGCCGAGATTCTGGATATCGGCGCGGGCACTGGCCTTGTAGCCGAACACCTGCGCGGGCTGACGGTTGACGCGCTGGACATCACACCCGAGATGCTGGAGATCGCCCGCCCCAAGGGCCTCTATCGCCAACTTCTTCTGGGCGACCTGACCCGTGCGCTGGACGTGCCCGACGCAAGCTATGACGCCGTCATCAGCTGCGGCACCTTCACTCACGGTCATGTCGGGCCGGAGTGTTTTCCGGAACTCCTCCGCATCACCCGCCCTGGCGCGGTCTTTACTTGTGGCACCATCGGCCCGGTTCTGGATGGGGCTGGCTTCGGCTCGGCCCTCGCCCGGATGGTGGCGCAGGGCAAGATAACGCCCGTGGCCTGGCGCGACATCCCGATCTATGAAGGCGCGGACCATCCGCACAAGGATGACCGGGGGCTGGTCATGGTGTTTCGCAAGCTCTAGGCTTGCCCGGTCACCCTGACCCTGACGAGGCTCCATGATTGATCTCTCCGGCTTTCTGTCCTTGGCCAGCCTTGATCTCGGCCCCATGGCGCCAAAGCCCACCTCTGTCGAGGGCGACCAGATGGAGGCTGCCGTGACCCTTGCCACCCATGATGGCGGCCGGGTCGAGATTGGCGTTTGGGAATGCACCCCCGGCCGCTTTACCGCCGACCGCAGCCAAAGCGCTGAGTTCTGCCATTTTATCGCGGGCCGCGTGGAAATGACCCACGCCGATGGCCGCAAACAGGTTTTTGGTCCCGGGGACGCGATCGACCTGCCGCTGGGCTGGAAGGGCGAATGGCGGGTGATCGAACATGTCCGCAAGCTTTACGTGATCACCCAAGCCTAGCTGGTCAGGCCTGATCGTCACCAACGCCCTTGGGGAAGGAGTGCCGGAATGCCAAGCTACAAGAACTCAGGCCCAGTGCCGCCGATCATGCAAGGTTCCCCTCCGCCGCTTGAGATGCGGGTGCCGTTTAGCGACTGGGACCGCGCGCCCTGGAACCGCTGGACGTTCCAGCATGTCAGCGAAATGGTGCCCACCGCCCGCATCCGCCGGGGGGACAAGGTCGCGGCCCTGCCTGCTGCCCAAGGTAGCCTTGATGCGCTGGCCTATCGCGGCACGGATGGGCGGGAAACCACCTTCGGCCAGATGCTGGACGATACCTATACCGACGGCATCCTGGTCTGGAAGGATGGCCGCGTCCTGCATGAAAGCTACCACAACGGCATGACACCGCAGTCGGTGCATCTTCTGCAATCGGTGTCGAAATCGGTTACCTCGGCCACCGCGGGCTGTCTGATCGGGGCGGGGTTGCTGGACCCGGCAGAGCCGGTAACCCGCTACTTGCCGGAACTTGCCGCGACGGGCTGGAACGGTGCCAGCCTGCAGCATGTGCTCGATATGATGTGCGGCACGCATTACACCGAAGATTACGAAGTTCCCGACAGTGGCGCAGGCAAAACGGACTATGCAGCAGGCTGGAAGCCCGCGCCTCCAGGCGTGGATGCCAGTGACTGGCCGAATTGTATCTGGGACCAGATTCTTGGTCTGAAAACTGCCGATGCCAAGCATGGTGAGCGGTTTTCTTACCGCTCTATCGTGACTGATGTCCTTGCCCAAGCGATGCAGAGGGTGACGGGAAAGAGGCTCCACCAGCTCATTTCGGAGCATCTTTGGCAACCGCTGGGCTGTGAGGAAGACGCCACGATCACCGTGGACAGCTCCGGTTATGGCCTCGCCTGCGGCGGTATGAGCGCCAGCCTGCGCGACATGGCGCGTTTTGGTCTTATGCTACTGCACAATGGCAAGGTCGAGGGCCGCCAGATCATCCCCGAGGCGTGGTGTCAGGACATCCGCCACGGGACCCACGGGCTTTACGACGCCGCCAATTACAAGGACTGGCCAAACGGCGCTTATCGCAACCAGTTCTGGGTCGAAGACAGCCGCCTTGGCCGCCATTACTGCTTTGGCGTCTTCGGCCAGATGGTGATGATCGCGCCCGACAGCGGCATGGTGACGGTCAAGCTTTCCACCTGGCCCGACTTCGTGGATGCGGGCCTTTACAAGCAAACGCTGGCCGGCCTGCGTGCGGTCGAGGCGGCGTTTCCGGCGTAATCGGACTTGCATCGCCAAGGTCTCTGTCCTATAGCAATTTCAACAGCGGTTTCGGGGTCCACACCCGAAGCTACCGATCGTCACGGGCGGGCCTCTGGGCCTGCTTTTTTGTTTTCTGGAACCCGCATGTCCGACCTGATCGCCAAGTCCGCCATAGATCGCCGCCTGGCCGAAATCATCACCCCCGCGATTGAGGGGTTGGGGTTCGAACTGGTACGCGTGCGGCTGATGGGCGGCCGCACGCGTATCCTGCAGATCATGGCGGACCGCCCCGAAGGCGGGATCGGCGTCGATGAATGCGGCGCAATCTCGACCGCCGTCTCCGCCGTTCTGGACGTGGAAGACCCGATCGAAGAAAACTACGTCCTCGAAGTCTCCTCCCCCGGCATCGACCGGCCGCTGACCCGGCTGAAGGATTTCGAGATGTGGAAGGGCTGGGAAGCCCGGGTGGAAACCTCCGAACTGATCGACGGCCGCCGCCGCTTCAAAGGTGCGCTGGCGGGGGTCGAAGGGGATGAGGTTCTCATCACCATCGAAGAAGCCGGCGAAGAGGTCACCATCGGCCTGAAATTCGACTGGTTGTCCGACGCCAAGCTGATCCTGACGGATGAGCTGATCAGCGAAATGCTGCGTCAGAAGAAGGTTGCCGAACCGGAAGACGGCCAGTTCGACGAGATCGAAGAAATTGACGGCATTGAAGACAGCGACGGGGACGAGGACGATGAGCCCGCCTCCGAGACGAAACACTAGGGAGTAAGACCCATGGCAATCACATCGGCCAACCAGCTGGAGCTTCTGCAGACCGCCGAAGCCGTCGCACGCGAAAAGATGATCGAGCCGGAGCTGGTCATCCAGGCGATGGAAGACAGCCTCGCCCGGGCCGCCAAGTCGCGTTACGGCGCCGAGATGGATATCCGCGTCAAGATTGACCGCAAGACTGGCCGCGCCTCCTTCACCCGCGTCCGCACCGTGGTGGAAGATGACGCCGTGGAAAACCACCACGCGCAGGTGACGGCGAAGCAGGCGAAGACCTGGCTCGCCGACCCGCAGCTGGGTGATGAGATCATTGACGAAGTGCCCCCGGTCGATCTGGGCCGGATCGCCGCGCAATCGGCCAAGCAGGTAATCCTGCAGAAGGTCCGCGAAGCCGAGCGTGACCGCCAGTTCGAAGAATTCAAGGACCGCAAGGGCACCATCATCAACGGCGCCGTCAAGCGCGAGGAATACGGCAACGTCATCGTCGATATCGGCCGTGGCGAAGGCATCCTGCGCCGCAATGAAAAGATCGGCCGCGAAGCCTACCGCATCGGCGACCGCATCCGCTGCTACATCAAGGACGTCCGCCGCGAAGCCCGCGGCCCGCAGGTCTTCCTGTCGCGGACCGACCCGCAATTCATGGCCGAACTCTTCAAGATGGAAGTGCCGGAAATCTACGATGGCATCATCGAGATCAAGGCCGTCGCCCGTGACCCGGGGTCGCGCGCCAAGATCGCGGTCATCAGCTACGACAACTCCATCGACCCGGTCGGTGCCTGCGTCGGTATGCGCGGTTCACGCGTCCAGGCCGTGGTGAACGAGCTGCAGGGCGAAAAGATCGACATCATTCCGTGGAACCAGGATCAGGCGACGTTCCTTGTGAACGCACTGCAGCCTGCCGAAGTGTCCAAGGTCGTGATCGACGAAGAGGCCGGCAAGATCGAAGTCGTCGTGCCGGATGAACAGCTGTCGCTGGCCATCGGCCGCCGTGGCCAGAACGTGCGCCTTGCGTCACAGCTGACGGGCCTCGATATCGACATCATGACCGAGGCCGAGGAATCCGCCCGCCGTCAGGCCGAATTCGCTGAACGCACCAAGCTCTTCATGGACACGCTCGACGTCGATGAGATGATGGCGCAGCTCTTGGTCGCCGAAGGCTTCACCAACCTGGAAGAAGTCGCCTACGTCGATCTGGATGAACTTCTGTCGATCGACGGCTTCGATGAAGGTACCGCTGGCGAACTTCAGGCCCGTGCGCGTGACTATCTGGAAGCGGCCAACGCCAAGGCGATGGAAAACGCCCGCGCCTTGGGCGTCGAAGACAGCCTTGTCGGCTTTGAAGGCCTGACCCCCCAGATGCTTGAGGCGCTGGGCCAGGACGGCATCAAGACGCTGGAAGACTTCGCCACCTGCGCCGACTGGGAACTGGCTGGCGGCTGGACCACCGAAAACGGCGCGCGCAAGAAGGACGAAGGCGTGCTCGAAAAGTTCGACATGACGCTGGAAGAAGCGCAGCACCTGATCATGACCGCCCGTGTCATGCTGGGCTGGGTCGATCCCGCCGATCTGGAACAGCCCGTCGAAGACGACGCGGCCGAAGAAGAGGAGGCCGAGGTCTGATTTCAGACCTCGGAAACCCAGCGCATGACGCGCGGCGGCCGGGACAAAGATCAGGACGAACCGGAACGCAAATGCGTTGCGACCGGGGAAAGCCAACCAAAAGCGGGATTGATCCGCTTTTGCGTTGGCCCTGACGGCATGCTTGTGCCCGATGTGCTGGGCAAACTGCCCGGACGCGGGATTTACGTCACCGCCGACCGTGAATTGATTGCAAAGGCGGGCAAGAAGGGTCTTTTTTCCCGCGCGGCGCGTCAACCGGTCAAGGTGACCGACGATCTGCCAGATTTGGTGGAGCGGCTGGTCACCCAGCGGGTGATCGACATGCTCAGCCTCGCCCGCAAGGCGGGCGATGCGGTGATGGGTTATGAGAAGGTCAAGGACTGGCTGACCAAGGGCAAGGCGGCAACGCTGATCCAGGCCAGCGACGGGTCAGAGCGTGGCAAGACCAAGCTGCACGCGCCGGAAGGCAAGCACGGCTTTATCGGCATTCTGACCGCTGGGGAAATCGGTTTGGCATTCGGGCGCGAACGTGCGATACACGCCGCGCTTGCCGCTGGTGGACTCAGAACACGTGTTGTAGAGGAAGCGGCAAAGCTTGCTGGCCTTCGGGCTGACAAGCAGGACGGCGGCACGACCGCCATGAAGGATACGTAGGACGCATGAGCGATACAGACGGCAAGAAACCTCTTGGCCTCGGGGGCGCCCCCCGTTCCGGACAGGTGAAGCAAAGCTTCAGCCACGGCCGGACCAAGAGCGTTGTGGTCGAAACCAAACGGAAGCGCGTGGTGGTCCCCGCCGCTGCCCCCAAACCGGGTACCCCCGGCGCGGGCCAATCGGCCACGCCCACCAACTACGGTGATCCTTCCAAGCGTCCCGCCGGCATCTCTGACGCCGAGATGGACCGCCGCATGGCCGCCTTGCGGGCTGCCAAGGCGCGTGAAGCCGAAGACGCGGTCCGTCGCGCCGAGGAAGACCGTCTGCGCGAAGAAGACCGCGCCCGTCGCCGCGAAGAGATTGAAACGAAAGAGCGGGAAGACCGCGAACGTGTCGAAGCGCTTCGCGCCAAGGCCGAAGAGGAAGATCGCGCTGCCAAGGCCGAAGCTGCCGCCCGTGTGGCCGCAGCCGAAGCCCGCCGCGCCGATGTTCTGGGCACGCGCCCCCGGTCGAACACGCCCGCCCCTGCGGCGGCTGAAGCGGCCCCTGCCAAAGCAGCGCCCTCGCCCGCCACACCCGGCGGCGATCCGCGCGGCCCGGCCTCGGCCAAGCCAGGCCTTGCCCCGCGCAAGACCGAACGCGAACGCGACGCCGAACGTGACCGTGGCGCCAAGCGCACCACGGGCGAAGACGCCCGCCGCACTGGCAAGCTGACGCTGAACGACGCGCTGGCAGGCGAAGGTGGTCGCACCCGCAGCCTCGCCGCGATGAAGCGCAAGCAGGAAAAGGCCCGGGCGAAGGCTTTGGGACTGGGTCAGAAGGCCGAAAAGCAGGTGCGCGATGTGCAGCTGCCGGAAACCATCGTGGTCTCGGAACTTGCCAACCGGATGGCCGAACGCGCCGCTGACGTGGTCAAAAGCCTTATGAAAATGGGCATGATGGTCACGATGAACCAGGCGATCGACGCCGACACCGCGGAACTGGTGATCGAGGAATTCGGCCACAAGGCCGTCCGCGTGTCTGACGCTGACGTCGAACAGGTTATCGACACGGTCAAGGACTCGGACGAAAACCTGCTGTCGCGCCCGCCGATCGTCACGATCATGGGCCACGTCGACCACGGTAAGACCAGCCTTCTGGACGCTATCCGCAAGGCCAACGTCGTCTCGGGCGAAGCGGGCGGGATCACCCAGCACATCGGCGCCTATCAGGTGCAGACCGATGCCGGGGCCAAGATCACCTTCCTCGACACGCCCGGCCACGCGGCCTTCACCTCGATGCGCTCACGCGGGGCGTCGGTGACGGATATCGTCGTGCTGGTTGTCGCGGCAGATGACGCCGTGATGCCCCAGACGATTGAGGCGATTGCCCACGCGAAAGCGGCCAAGGTGCCGATGATCGTGGCGATCAACAAGATCGACAAATACGACGCCGATCCGCAAAAGGTCCGCACCGACCTTCTGCAGCACGAGATCGTGGTCGAAGCCATGTCGGGCGACGTGCAGGACGTTGAGGTTTCTGCCAAGACCGGCCAGGGCCTTGATAACCTGCTTGAGGCGATTGCCCTGCAGGCCGAACTTCTGGAACTGCGCGCCAACCCGAAGCGGGCCGCCAGCGGTGCTGTGATCGAAGCCAAGCTGGATGTTGGCCGTGGCCCGGTGGCGACGGTTCTGGTTCAGAACGGCACCCTGCGCAAAGGCGACATCTTCGTCGTCGGCGAACAGTGGGGCAAGGTCCGCGCGCTGATCAACGACAAGGGCGAAACCATCGCCGAGGCTGGGCCGTCGGTTCCGGTCGAAGTGCTGGGTCTGTCCGGCACGCCGTCCGCCGGTGACACGCTGAACGTCGTGGAAACCGAAGCCCAGGCGCGTGAGATCGCCGACTACCGGATCAAGACCGCCAAGGACAAGCGCGCCGCCGCCGGTGCCGCGACCACGCTGGAACAGCTGATGGCGAAGGCCAAGGCTGACCAGGCGGTTGCCGAACTGCCGATCCTGATCAAAGCTGACGTCCAGGGCTCTGCCGAGGCCATCGTCCAGGCGATGGAGAAGATCGGCAACGATGAGGTGCGCGTCCGCGTGCTGCATTCGGGTGTCGGTGCTATCACCGATACCGACGTGGGTCTGGCCGAAGCCAGCAAGGCCCCGATCATCGGCTTCAACGTGCGCGCCAATGCCTCGGCGCGTCAGTCGGCCAACCAGAAGGGGGTCGAGATCCGCTATTACTCGATCATCTATGATCTGGTGGATGACATCAAAGCCGCTGCCTCGGGCCTTCTCAAAGCCGAAGTGCGTGAGACGTTCATCGGCTACGCAACGATCAAGGAAGTCTTCAAGGTTACAGGCGTCGGCCAGGTTGCCGGTTGCCTTGTCACCGAAGGCGTTGCCCGCCGGTCGGCTGGCGTGCGTCTCTTGCGTGATTCGGTCGTGATCCACGAGGGCACGCTGAAAACGCTGAAGCGCTTCAAGGACGAAGTGAAGGAAGTCCAATCCGGTCAGGAATGTGGCATGGCCTTCGAACGCTACGAAGACATCCGTCCTGGCGACGTGATCGAGATCTTCGAGCGGGAAGAGGTTCAGCGCACGCTGGCCTGAGACCAAACAAAAAGGGTGTCCCGGTCAGGGACACCCTAAAGCCATCAGCAAAATCAAAAGCTTACGCGGTCTGGGTAACCGGCTGGTAAGCTTTGAACTGGGTAAGATTCGGCACGGGACGGCCGGAGTAGACCTTGTCGCCCACCTTGACCATCAGCTTGCCATCGGGCGCCGTGCCAACTGCGATGCCTTGCACCTGCAGGCTGCTGCCAATGGTGATCGTGCGAAGCATGTCATCCCCCAATCGAATCCATGGCATAAAGATGGCGCATGCAACTGCAACGGGCAAGTGTTCTCATGCAGTCTTGAGAATTAAAGCCAGTCGCGCAGGATCGGGATGAGCGGCAGGTCGGCGGGCGGCATCGGATAATCGCGCAAACGGTCCGGTTTGACCCAGGCCAGCGTCTGGCCTTCGGTCGCGCGCGGGGTGCCCTGCCAGCGGCGGCAGGCGAAAAGCGGCATCAGCAGGTGAAACTCAGGATAGCTGTGGCTGGCGAAGGTCAAAGGCGCCAGACAGCTGGACCAGGTGTCGATGTCCAGCTCTTCCTTCAGCTCGCGGATCAGGGCGGCTTCGGGGGTTTCCCCCGGTTCAACCTTGCCGCCCGGAAACTCCCAAAGACCCGCAAGCGATTTTCCCTCGGGCCGTTGGGCCAAAAGCACGCGGCCGTCGGGGTCAATCAGCGCGACGGCGGAGACGAGGATGATCTTCATCGGTTGCCCTTATGGTCAGCCCCGGGGGTTTCACACCCCCGGACCCCCGTGAGATATTTGAGCCAGAATGAAATCAGGAGCGGTAGTCGGCGTTGATCTCGACGTAGCGGGAGGTGAGGTCGCAGGTCCAGACCGAACGTTTGGCGCGGCCAAGGCCGAGGTCGACGTGGATCAGAAGTTCTGGCCGCAGCATGTAATCCGCGCCGTCCTGTTCCGTGTACTCCGGGTTTCGCCAGCCCTTTTCGGCCACCAGAATGTCGCCAAAGCGGATCGACAGCAGATCACGCTCTGCCGCAGCACCCGATTTGCCGATGGCGGCAACGATACGGCCCCAGTTCGGGTCTTGCCCCGCGATGGCGGTCTTCACCAAGGGAGAGTTCGCGATGGCGAAGGCGGCCTTCGCGGCATCGGCGTCGCTTGCCGCACCGGTGACCCGCACCTCGACCAGCTTGGTCGCCCCTTCACCATCGCGCACCACTTGCAGCGCGAGGTCATGCATCACGCCCTTCAGCGCGGCCTCGAAGGCCTTCAGGACCGGGCCCTTCATCTCGCCTGCGTCAGACTGGCCGGTGGCAGCCATGAGGAGCGTGTCAGAGGTTGAGGTATCGCTGTCCACGGTGATGGAGTTGAACGTCGCATCCACATTCCGCGACAGCAGCTTTTGCAGCGTGGCAGGCGCAATCTTGGCATCGGTGAAGAGATAGACCAGCATCGTCGCCATATCCGGCGCGATCATGCCTGACCCCTTGGCGATGCCCGCGATGTGGATCACCCCGCCATCGCCCTGCACGGTGGCGGCGGCGCCTTTCGGGAAGGTGTCGGTCGTCATCATCGCATGGGCAGCCATTTCGATGGCATCTTCGCGCAAGGCGGCCACAAGGTCCGGCACCTTGGCGGTGATCTTGTCGAAGGGCAGCGGTTCGCCGATCACACCGGTCGAAGACGAAAACACCCGCCCCGCCGGAATGGCCAATGCCTCAGCCACAGCGCCCGTCACTGCCGCCACCGCCTGATCACCGATCTTGCCGGTGAAAGCGTTGGAGTTGCCGGAGTTCACGATGATCGCCGCCCCTGCCGTTCCCGCCTTCAGAGCCAGCTTAGACTGGCAATCCCGCACGCAGGCCGACCGGGTGGTGGAGCGGGTGAAGACCCCCGCCATCGCCGTGCCGGGAGCCAGGCGGACCAGCATCACATCCTTGCGGTTCTGGTAGCGCACACCAGCCTCAACCGCGGCGAATTCGACACCCCGGATCGCGGGCAGGGCGGGAAAGCTGGCGGGGGCCAGGGGAGAGACCGGCTTCAGCGCCTTCTTCGCGGCGGCAACCGCGTCACTGACAGCTTCACCCACGGCTTCGACCACCGGACCGGCAGCCGCCGTCAGGTTGTCCTTCAGCTTGCGGACCTTTTTCTTCAGCGCCTTGGCTTCGGCCTTCCAATCGGTCTTGGTCATCGTGGCCCCCTATGTGCCTGCGGTTCAGTCGATCAGCGCCGTGTTCTTCAGGATAGCCGGATCAAGCCCTTCGCCGTCGCGGGTGACGGTGCCGGCCTTGGTCAGCTCTTCCACGCGGGCCATGATGGCGGCGTTTTCAATCTCGGCGGCCAGTTCGTCGCGGATCTGGTCAAGCGGCGGGTTTTCGGCGATGCGGGTCTCCTTGACCAGGATCACGTGAAAGCCGAAGTCCGATTGCACCGGCCCGGTGACTTCGCCAACCTTGGCGGCGACGACGGCATCTTCAAACGGCTTGACCATCACGCCCAGCCCGAACCAGCCCAAATCACCGCCATTGGCGCCTGACCCCGTGTCGATGGAGCTGGCCTTGGCCAGTTCGGCGAAATCGGCACCGGCGGCCAGTTCGGTCATCAACCCTTCAGCGGCCTCAATCGTCTCAACCAGGATGTGCGAGGCGTTGTATTCGGTCTGCTGGACAGCATCCTTGAAACGCTTTTCATAGGCGGCCTGCAGCGCTTCATCGGTGACTGCGGTGCGGACGACATTTTCGATCGCCACGCCCGAGACATAGCCGCGCGTGTCATTCGTCACGTTGGCGCTATGGCGGGTCGACATCTCGGTCACCGACTGGCGCAGCAGTTCCTGCTGGACCAGCTGATCAAGGATGCCCTTGAAGAGCACGTCGTCCGGCAGCGACTGGTACTGTTCCGGCAGGCTTTCGCGCAGGGCGATCATTTCACCCAGGGTGATCGTCGTGCCGTTGACGGTGGCCATCACGGTGGCGGCAGTCTCACCTTCGGCCCAGACGGGGCTGGCAAGGGCGGCAACCAGGGCCAGGGTGGACCAAAGTCCCGTCTGTTTCATCATTTCACCGTCTCCTGATCGGGCAGCCGGGGCGTGCCACGTTGACTATACCCGGGCGACCCCTTACATCGCGACAGTCGCGTGAGGCGGGGCCGTCCAGCCTACTTCTAGGTTCTTCTATGGAAGGCGTTGGGGGCGGGCAAGTCCGAGAGCCACACGTTGCTGTCAGGAACATCGCCCCACGGAGAAAACATGCTGGGAATTGGTGCACTCACGCGGAAAGTGTTCGGAAGCCCGAACGACCGCAAGGTGAAATCCGTCCGTCCGCTGGTGGCGCAGATCAATGCGCTGGAGCCCGAGTTTCAGAAACTCACGGATGATGAGATCATCGCCCGGACGCGCGATCTGCAAAAGCGCGTGCAGGAAGGTGGCGAAAGCCTCGACTCCGTGCTGCCAGAAGCGTTTGCCAACTGCCGTGAGGCGGCCAAGCGCGCCTTGGGCCTGCGGGCCTTTGACGTGCAGCTGAAGGGCGGGATCTTCCTGCATCAGGGCAACATCAGCGAAATGAAGACGGGCGAGGGCAAGACCCTGGTCGCCACCTTCGCCGCCTATTTGAACGCGCTGACCGGCAAGGGTGTCCATGTCGTCACGGTGAACGACTACTTGGCCAAGCGCGACTCGGAATGGATGGGCAAGGTCTATTCCCAGCTGGGGATGACCACCGGCGTCATCTACTCGCAGCAACCGGACGTGGAAAAGCGCGAGGCCTACCGCGCCGACATCACCTATGCCACCAACAACGAGCTTGGGTTCGACTACCTGCGCGACAACATGGCCTCGTCCATCGAAGACATGGCCCAGCGCGGCCATTCCTTCGCCATCGTCGACGAAGTGGACAGCATCCTGATCGACGAGGCGCGCACGCCCCTCATCATCTCAGGCCCGAGCCAGGACCGCAGCACCCTGTATCAGGCTGTTGATGCCGTGATGCCGCAGGTTCTGCCGGAACATTACAAGCTGGACGAAAAAGCCCGCAACGTGACCTTCACCGAAGAAGGCAACGAAGCGATTGAAGAGATCCTGACCAAGGCCGGGATCCTGCCCGAAGGCCAAAGCCTGTACGCCACCGAAAGCACCAGCATCGTCCACCACGTCAACCAGGCGCTGCGGGCGCACAAGCTGTTCCACAAGGATCAGCAATACATCGTCCGCGATGGCGAGGTGATGCTGGTCGACGAATTCACCGGCCGCATGATGAAGGGCCGCCGCCTGTCGGACGGCCTGCACCAAGCGATCGAGGCGAAGGAACATGTGGCGATCAAGCCCGAAAACGTGACCTACGCCAGCGTCACCTTCCAGAACTACTTCCGCCTTTACGAAAAGCTGGGCGGCATGACCGGCACCGCCTCGACCGAGGCTGAGGAATTCGCCGAAATCTACGGCCTTGGCGTGGTTGAGGTTCCGACGAACCGCCCCGTGCAGCGGATCGACGAACATGACCAGGTTTACCGCACCGCGCGCGAAAAATACGACGGCATCCTGAAATCGATTCAAGAGGCGCATGCCAAGGGTCAGCCGATCCTGGTCGGCACCACCTCGATCGAAAAGTCGGAACAGCTGTCGGCCATGCTGAAGGCGGCAGGCATCACGCACAACGTGCTGAACGCCCGCCAGCATGAACAGGAAGCCCAGATCGTGGCTGACGCAGGCAAGCTTGGGTCGGTGACCATCGCCACCAACATGGCTGGTCGCGGTACCGACATCAAACTGGGCGGCAACGTCGAATTCAAGATCATGGAGGCCATCGCCGCCGATCCTGATGGTGACCACGTTGCCCTTCGCACCCGGATCGAAGCCGAACACAAGGACGAGGAAGAGGCCGTCAAGGCCGCCGGCGGTCTGTTCGTCCTTGCCACCGAACGCCACGAATCCCGCCGGATCGACAACCAGCTGCGCGGCCGTTCGGGCCGTCAGGGTGACCCGGGGCGCTCGGCTTTCTTCCTGTCCCTGGAAGATGACCTGATGCGGATTTTCGGGTCTGAACGGCTGGACAAGATCCTGACCACGCTTGGCATGGTCGAAGGTGAGGCGATTGTTCACCCTTGGGTCAACAAGAGCCTGGAAAAGGCGCAAGCCAAAGTCGAAGGCCGCAACTTCGACATCCGCAAGCAATTGCTGAAGTTCGACGACGTGATGAACGATCAGCGCAAGGCGATCTTCAGCCAGCGCCAGGAAATCATGCGCGCCGACCGCGTGTCAGAGGTTGCCACCGACATGCGCCACCAGCTGGTGGAAGACCTTGTCGATCTGAACATGCCGCCGAAAAGCTATCCCGACAAATGGGATGTCGAAGGCCTTGCCACCTCTTCGCGCGAAATGCTGGGTCTTGACCTGCCGATCGCCGATTGGGCCGCCGAAGAAGGTGTCGATCAGGCGGTCATTCTTGAACGGATCATCGAAGCCTCTGACAAGATGATGGCGGAAAAGGCGGCGGGTTTTGGCACCAGCGCGATGGAAAACATCGAAAAGCAGGTGCTGCTGCAGGCCATCGACGGCAAGTGGCGCGAACACCTTCTGCGGCTGGAACATCTGCGGTCGGTCGTCAACTTCCGCGGCTATGCCCAGCGTGACCCGCTGAACGAATACAAGACCGAGGCGTTCCAGCTGTTCGAAACCCTGCTGAACTCGCTTCGCGAGCAGGTCACGCAGCAACTGTCGCGCATCCGTCCGGTCAGCAAGGAAGAGCAGGACGCGATGATGCGGCAGATGATCGCTGCCCAGCAAGCCGCAGCGGCTCCGGCGGCTGTCGCTGTGGCCGCTCCGGCTGCAGCACCTGCGGCGACCCCGCAGCCTGCTGTCGAACGCACCCCGGCCCTTGCCGGTTTTGATGAGGCGGACCCCGCAACCTGGGGCAATCCGGCGCGCAACGACCTGTGCCCCTGCGGCTCGGGCGAGAAGTTCAAGCACTGCCACGGCCGTCTGGCCTGATGAGATCACCCCTTGGCGGCCCCGTTGCGGGCCGCCAAAGCGGGCGATCTGTGTCAAATTGAAGGCAGAATTGAGAGTCATTTCCTGAATCTGCCACCGCGTTGCCCGGATTTGCCGTTAACAATCAAGGCTGTGATTCGTGATTGGGTGGCTTGGATGAACGGCCGGAAGCGGGCATTGCGGGTTGTTGCGGTACTGGCCGTCGCGGTTGCGGCCGGTCAGGTTGCCGAAACGCTGCGTCCCCCGGCGCGGGCCGTGCAAGCGGCCACCACACCGGCAAGCGCGTCGCTGGCCGAAGTCCTGCCGAACCTGCGGGGCATCACGCCGGTTGCGGCCACGATCGACGATCCCACCGCCGCTGGGTGCATTCCCACACTCGGGCTTGAAGCTGCCCCCCTTGGCATGATTGACCTGTCGCTGAACGCCCCCTGCAATCCGGGCGAACGCGTTGTCATCCGCCATGCCGGCCTGTCCTTTACCGCCCAGATCAGCCCGGATGGCGCGCTTTCCTTGCAGATTCCCGCGCTTGAGCCTGAGGCGCTGGTTGCCGCTTACTTCGACAGCTCGCAAATCGCGCTTGCCAAGGTCACCGTCCCCGACGCGACCGACCATATCCGCTTTGCCGTGCAGATGGACCATCCCGCCCAGTTCGACCTCCGGGCCGAGACGGATGGCCAGGTCTACATCGGCAGCTACGGCCGCACGGCTGACGCCCCCCGCAGCATCCTGCCGATGGGTGTCGGCACCGTGGCCCAGCCGCTTCTGGCGCAAGTCTACAGCTACCCCGCCGCCGATACCGCCGCTGATCTTACCGTCGAAGTGAAGATCACCGCCGAAACCTGCGGCCGCACCCTGCCGGTCGAAACGCTGCTGGCGCGCGGCGGCAAGGTCACGGTGACCAAACTCGCGGTCGCCGTGCCGCTTTGTGGCACCTCGGGTGACATTCTGGTGTTGAAGAATCTTCTCCGCGACCTGACACTCGCCGCTCCAAGATAAGGGCCGGCAATGCGGGTTAAGGCGGGTGCGGCGGCAGTCTTTGCCGCCATGTTGTGGTTCAATCCAGCCATTGCGCAGGACGTGACCCTTGTTGCGCGCGAGGGCGGCATTGTGCTGACCGGCTCGCTGCAAGGCTATGATGGCGCCTTCTACCGGATCGAGACATCTTACGGCCTGCTGACGGTGGATGGTCAGGGCGTGATCTGCGAAGGCCCCGCCTGCCCGGATCTTGAGGCGCCAAAAGCCGTGATCCGCCTTGTCGGCGCCGATGACCCCGGCATCGCCCTCCTTCCCGCGCTGTTTCAGGCTTTCGCCGCCCAACGCGGGCTGGTCTACCAGCCGGGGCAGGGCGACGGCTTCACCGCCACGATCCTTGACCCCGAAAGCGGCAAGGACCTGGCCGAGATCAGCTTTGACCCCCTGTCCCCCGACGCCGCCACCGCCGCCCTGCAAGACGGCAGCGCTGACCTCAAGCTGGCCTTCCAGGCCGAACCCGGCTTCGGTACCCACAGCGTCGCGATGGATGCGCTTGTGGCCATCGTCGCGCCCGACAACCCCACGCCCGAGATTTCGACCCTGAACATTGCCAAGGTGCTTTCGGGTGAGGTGACGAATTGGTCCGCCATCGGTGGACCGGACATGCCCATCGTCCTCCACGCCCTCCGGCCCGAGGTGGCGATGCAGCGCGCGCTCTCTGACCGGCTGGGCACGCCCTTGGCCGAAGCTGTGCTGCATCCCGATCAGAAGGCGCTTGCCAATGCCGTGGCGCTGGACCCCTGGGCGATTGCCATCACCGGGCGGTCCTTTATCGCGCCCGCCCGCCGCATTCCCCTGACCGACAGCTGCGGTTTCCCGTTGCTGCCCACCCCCCTTGCCGTGAAGGCTGAAGATTACCCCCTTGCCCTGCCCGTCGTCCTTTTGGCCGCCCCCCGCCGCCTGCCCCTGATGACGCGTGAGTTCCTCGATTTCCTGCGCACCCCTGCCGCGCAAGCCGTGATCGCGGCCAACGGCTATATCGACCGCTCCGCCACCCGCCAGCCGATGACCGCTGACGGGTTGCGCCTGATCAACGCCATTCAGGGCGCGGGTGAGGATGTGACTTTGGCCGACCTCAAGCGCCTTGTCGGTCTGATGGACGGCGCGGACCGGCTGTCCTTGACCTTCCGGTTCGAGGACGGCTCCTCCACCCTCGACGCCCAGTCGCGCGACAACCTCATTGATCTCGCCCAGCTGATCGCCTCGGGCCAGTTCCGCAATGAACGCATGGTGCTGGCGGGCTTCTCTGACGGCTCTGGCGCGGCGGAGGCCAATCTGGCGCTTTCCGTCGAACGCGCCGCCCGCGTGGCACAGGAACTGGCGGCCATCGCCCCGGACCTTACCGCCGACGCCCTGCCCGCCATCGACGGCTTTGGCGAGGCGCTGCCCATGGCCTGCGACGAAACCGCCATCGGCCGTGACCTGAATCGCCGGGTTGAGCTGTGGCTGGTGCCGGATTTCGCCGGCCCGGTGACTGAGGTCGACCCGCTTTAAAGATACCCCTGCGCGCGAAAGCTCAGCTCGCGCGACTTGCCGATGATCAGGTGGTCATGCAGGACAAGGCCCAACGCGGCGCAAGCCTCTTGCACCTGACGGGTCATCGACAGATCGGCATCTGACGGCGTGGGGTCGCCCGAGGGGTGATTGTGCACCAGAATCAACGCACTCGCGTTCAGCTCCAGCGCGCGTTTCACAATCTCACGCGGGTAGACGGGTACGTGGTCCACGGTGCCTTTGGCCTGCTCTTCATCCGCGATCAGCACATTCTTGCGGTCCAGAAACAGCAGGCGAAACTGCTCCGTCTCACGGTGCGCCATCGTGGTGTGGCAATAGTCCAACAGGGCATCCCAGCTGGACAGAAGCGGCTTCTGAATCACCCGCGACCGCATCATCCGCTGGGCCGCAGCCTCAACCAGCTTCAGCTCAAGCACCACGGCGGGGCCAGCGCCCTTCACCATTTGCAGCCGCGCGGGTGAGGCGCTGACCACCCGGTTGAAATCACCGAACGTGTCGAGCAGCAACCGCGCGAGCGGCTTCACATCCTGCCGCGGAATGGCGCGAAAGAGGACCAGCTCCAGCAGTTCATAATCCGGCAAGGCCTGCCCGCCACCTTGGGTGAACCGGTCGCGCAGGCGCTGGCGGTGGTCCGAGATATAGGATGGCAGCCGCCCCGGCAGGGCAACAGGCGCCGCCTCATCCTCATCGCCCTGGGGCGGGATCAGCGGCAGGAACGGTTCTTCGAATGACTGGCCCATGCCACAAATTTGCGGTGACATGGTTGAAAAACAGTTAATGCGTCAGAACAAGCTGCCGTAAGGCGCTTCCCTCCCCCCTTGTGGGGGAGGGAGAGGGTGGGGGGTCTACGACAACGGCGGCAGCCTCAGCCCTTCATCCCGTCCCAGAACCCTTTGACCTTCGAGAAAAACGAAGACGCCTCGGGGTTGTTCTCTTCCGACAGATCCTCAAACTCACGCAGCAACTCGCGTTGGCGGCTGGTCAGGTTGACGGGGGTTTCCACCGCCAGCTCGATCACCATGTCGCCGGTGCTGCTGCTGCGCAGGGCGGGCATGCCCTTCATCCGCAGGCGCATCTGCTTGCCGGTCTGGGCGCCGGCGGGCACTTTCACGCGCGCCTTGCCACCGTCAATCGTCGGCACCTCAACCTCACCGCCAAGCGCGGCGGTGGGCATGGAAACCGGGACGCGGCAGAAGAGATGCACGCCATCGCGCTGGAAGATCGCGTGCTCTTTCACCTCGATGAAGATGTAAAGGTCGCCTTGCGGCCCGCCACGCAGGCCAGCTTCACCCTCACCCGCCAAGCGGATACGGGTTCCGGTTTCCACGCCTTGCGGAATGTTGACCGACAGCGTGCGTTCCTTCTGCACCCGGCCATGTCCACCGCAGTTCTTGCAGGGGTTCTTGATGATCTGGCCCATGCCATTGCAGGTCGGGCAGGTGCGCTCCACCGTGAAAAAGCCCTGCTGCGCGCGGACCTTGCCCATGCCCGAACAGGTCGGACAGGTCACCGGCTCCGCGCCACCCTCGGCACCCGAACCGCTGCAGACGTCACAGGTCACCGAGGTGGGCACCGAGATGGTCTTCTGGATGCCGCTGAACGCCTCTTCCAGCGTCACCCGCAGGTTATAGCGCAGGTCCGACCCGCGCTGGGCGCGTGACCGGCCACCCCCGCCTCCACCACCGCGCCCGCCCATGAAATCGCCGAACAGGTCTTCGAACACGTCCGAGAAGGCAGATGCGAAGTCACCCTGCTGGCCATAGCCCTGACCGGGACGCGGACCACCGCCCATGCCGCCCTCAAAGGCCGCATGCCCAAAGCGGTCATAGGCCGCCTTTTTCTGCTCGTCCTTCAGGCACTCATACGCCTCGTTCACTTCCTTGAACTGGGCTTCGGCCTGCGGGTTGTCGGAATTGCGGTCGGGATGCAGCTCTTTCGCCTTCTGGCGATAGGCCTTCTTCAATTCTTCTGCCGAAGCGCCTTTGGAGGCCCCCAGAACGTCGTAATAGTCGCGCTTTGCCACGGCAAAACCCCCAAACTGAACCGGAGGGGGGCGGTCCGTTGCCAGACCGCCCCCTCTTTCGGTTCACGCGGCGTTACTTCCGCTTGCTGTTGCCCAGATCCTCGAAGTCGGCGTCGACGATGTCATCGTCATCCACCGGGCGCGGCTCATCGTCCTTGTCGCTGCCGCCGTCGGACTGGTTGGCTTTGTAGATCGCCTCGCCCAGCTTCATTGCGGCTTCGGTCAGGTTCTGGATGCCGCTCTTGATCTTGCCGGCATCTTCGCCTTTCAGCGCTTCTTCCAAGGGCTGCATGGCAAGCTCGATCGCCTCAACGGTGGAGGGGTCAACCTTGTCGCCATGATCGCTCAACGATTTCTTGGTGGAGTGCAGGAGCGATTCGCCCTGGTTCTTCGTCTCCACCAGCTCACGCCGTTCCTTGTCAGCCTCGGCATTCGCCTCGGCGTCGCGGACCATCTTCTCGATCTCTTCGTCGGACAACCCGCCCGAGGCCTGGATCGTGATCGCCTGCTCTTTGTTGGTGCCCTTGTCCTTGGCTTTCACCGACACGATGCCGTTGGCGTCGATGTCGAAGGTCACCTCGATCTGCGGCACGCCACGCGGGGCGGGCGGGATCTGTTCCAGGTTGAACTGGCCCAGCATCTTGTTGTCCTGCGCCATCTCGCGCTCGCCCTGGAAGACGCGGATCGTCACCGCATTCTGGTTGTCCTCGGCGGTCGAGAAGACCTGAGACTTCTTGGTCGGGATCGTCGTGTTGCGGTCGATCAGGCGGGTGAAGACGCCACCCAGTGTTTCGATGCCCAGCGAAAGCGGCGTCACGTCCAGCAGAACCACGTCCTTGACGTCGCCCTGCAGAACGCCAGCCTGGATCGCCGCGCCCAGCGCCACAACCTCATCGGGGTTGACGCCCTTGTGCGGTTCCTTGCCGAAGAACTTGGTCACTTCCTCGATCACGCGGGGCATGCGGGTCATACCGCCGACCAGCACAACCTCGTCGATGTCCTCTTTGGACACACCAGCATCCTTCAGCGCGGCCTGGCAGGGCTTGATCGACTTCTTGATCAGGTCCTCAACCAGGTTTTCCAGCTTGGCGCGGGTCAGCTTCATGACCATGTGCAGGGGCTGGCCGGTATTGCGGTCCATGCTGATGAAGGGCTGGTTGATTTCGGTTTGGCTGGCCGACGAAAGCTCGATCTTGGCCTTTTCAGCCGCTTCCTTCAGGCGCTGCAGGGCCATCTTGTCGTTCGACAGATCAACGCCATGCTCTTTCTTGAACTCATCCGCGAGGTAGTTGACGATCCGCATGTCGAAGTCTTCACCGCCCAGGAACGTGTCCCCGTTGGTGGATTTCACTTCGAACAACCCGTCGTCGATTTCCAGGATGGTGATGTCGAACGTACCGCCGCCAAGGTCATAGACCGCGATCGTCTTGGTCTCTTTCTTGTCGAGGCCATAGGCCAAGGCCGCTGCCGTCGGTTCGTTGATGATGCGCAGCACCTCAAGACCGGCGATCTTGCCTGCGTCCTTGGTGGCCTGACGCTGGGCGTCGTTGAAATACGCCGGCACCGTGATCACGGCCTGGGTCACCGTCTCGCCCAGATAGGACTCGGCGGTTTCCTTCATCTTCTGCAGGATGAAAGCCGACACCTGCGACGGCGAATACTTCTCGCCCCGGGCTTCAACCCAGGCGTCGCCGTTGCCGCCGTTGACGATCTTGTACGGCATGTTCTTCTGGTCTTTGAGGATCACCGGATCATCAAACCGACGCCCGATCAGGCGCTTGACCGCGAAGATGGTGTTTGAGGCGTTGGTGACGGCCTGCCGTTTGGCAGCCTGCCCAACCAGACGCTCAGAGTCGGTGAAACCGACGATCGAAGGCGTCGTGCGCGCGCCTTCCGAGTTCTCGATGACGCGGGGTTGCGAACCATCCATGATGGCAACGCAAGAGTTCGTCGTCCCGAGGTCAATACCGATGACTTTGGCCATGTACGTATCCCTTTACTTCAGGCGATGTTCCGGCAAGGACCCGTTCATATCGGCATCCCCGCCATGATGAGGCGACAGGTCTGGCGGCCTGTCGACGTGCCAGCCGTATATAGGGGGGTGCCTATGCCCCTGCAACGGTAAGCGCGCAGACTCTGTCGCGAATCTTCCACGAATCTTTTTCGGACTGTTCAACATTGCCGGCAAACACGGCCCCTTCAGCGCAGGGCCAGCGTGCAGCAGCCCGAAAGGCGCTGCCGGTCGCCAGCTGTCAGGAACAGATCGACGGCAATGCCGTAGCTTTGTTCCGACATTCCATCGCTGCAATCGCCCGGGCTTAGCACGGCCAGACCATCGGCTAGGTCAATCGCGGCCCTTGGCGTCCAAAGTGCGCCGGGCCAGGTCTGGCCGATGGGGTCGGTGCGGGCTTCGGTCATCTCGGGCGTGCTGAAGGCTGCGGTGTTTGCATCTGGGTCCAGCTTCAGGAACCAGAAGGGTTCTGTCCCGAAACAGGACAAGGGCCGCGCAAGGGCATACCAGTCCGGTCCTTCCTCCCGCTCCAGAAACCGCAGCGCGGCAAAACCCGTTACCTCGCCCGTGTTGACCTCTGCCCAGCCGTCGGTGACGCGGATCACCTCAACCCCCATCTGGTTCGGGGCCAGCGTGCCCACAACCGCTGCATCGGCATCTGGTTCTGCGCGGATGTTCAGCACATCGGTTTCAGCCACGCCAACCACCGCATGCAGGGCGGGGAACATCATCCCCTCCACCTCAGCCTGCAGCGCGCCAGCGCCAAGCATGACAAAAACTGCGATCAGACGGATCATCGACCCTTCCCCCAGCTTTGCGAGGCATATTGCCGGGTGAAAAACTCGGCCATCAGGCCCACAAGCAGGCAGCCCAGCATCCAATAGACCGGATGCTCGATCGACGTGTAACGCGGCTGATAGTTCAGGAACATGAAGCCCCGGCCCTGGTCAATCGTGTGAAACAGCGGGTTCCAGTCGAACATCGCCCGCATTTCCGGCTTGGCATTGTTGGCCACCAGCATCTTGCCGGACGCGATCATGTTGATCCGCATGATGATGGTGGTCAAAATCCCCACAAGCTCGGGCTGCCAGGGGCGGGCGGAAAGCAGCACCATCCCGATGCCCACGCCGGTCAGCCAGGACAGAAGGAACATGCCCAGCACGCCCACCGGCTCATCAATGGTGATCGGGGTGATCAGCGCGTGATAGCTGAACAGGATCACCGCCGCGGCCAGGGTCTGCTGATACAGCGACCCCAACGCCGCCCCCAGGATCGAGATGATGGGGTTCATCGGCGCGTGCATCATCATCTGCGAGGTCGGGCCATCCGCCCCCGAAACCGCCCCGATGGCCTTTACATGGGTCATGAACATGAAGACGCCGGACATGACGTACAACATGAAGTCGCCCCGGATCGCGATGCGCCGCAAGCCCAGCAAGGAAAACAGGAAGTACATGATGGCGACCATCAGCAGCGCCTGCACGATGGACATCACAAGGCCCAGCACCGCATTGCCGTTGGACTTGCGCAGGTTGCGCACGGCAACGTGAAACACCAGTTCCATCGTCTGGAACGCGGTACTGAACCCGGAACGACTGCGCCTTTGGTAGCGGAACATCTGCATAACCCCGACAGGTTCGGCACCCTAAGCAGGGAAAACTTGCCGTTCCGTTAGCGCCGCAGGATAAGGGCGCGCGAACCTATGTGCAATTGCCTTGGCCAGACTGGAGACGTGATGGACCTCACCCGACTTCAACCCCTCATGCGCCGCCTTGCGCTTGAAGCGGGGGACCGCATCATGGCCGTCTACTCCGGCCCCGATTTTGAGGTGCGGGCCAAGGGTGATTCCAGCCCCGTGACCGAGGCGGACGAGGCAGCCGATGCCGTGATCTCGGCCGGGCTGCGGGCGGCCTTCCCCGATGTGCCCCTGATCACCGAAGAGCAGGCCGACAGCCACGCCCTGACTGCCAGCAGCTTTCTGATCGTCGATCCCCTTGATGGCACGAAGGAATTCGTCCAGCGCCGGGGCGATTTCACCGTGAACATTGCCTATGTCCACGAAGGCGTGCCCGTGGCGGGCGTGGTCTATGCACCGGCCAAGGGGCGCCTTTTCTATACCCTCGCCAGCGGCGGCGCGGTGGAGGAGACCGGCCCCTTTGACAAGGAAACCCCCGGCCCCACGAAAGCTTTGCGCGTCGCCACCCCCGACAATGCCGCGCTGATGGTCGTCGCCTCCAAATCCCACCGCGATCAGGCGACGGATGACTATATCAGCCGCTACGCCGTGCGCGACATGACCAGCGCCGGCTCCAGCCTGAAGTTCTGCCTTGTGGCGACCGGTGAGGCTGACCTTTACCCCCGCCTCGGTCGCACGATGGAATGGGACACCGCCGCCGGTGATGCCGTTCTGCGCGGCGCAGGTGGGCATGTTGTGCGGTTCGATGACCACCAGCCGCTGGCCTATGGCAAACCCGGCTGGGACAACCCGTTCTTCATCGCCTACGCGCCCGGGGTCACCCTCAAATGACCACCCTCATCGCCATTCCCGCCCGCTATGCCTCGACCCGCTACCCCGGCAAACCGCTCGTCACGCTTAACGGCCCCGACGGCGCGAAAACCCTGATCCGCCGCAGCTGGGAGGCGGCAATGGCAGTGCAAGGCATTGACCGCGTGGTCGTGGCCACCGACGACACCCGCATCGCCGATCACGCACAATCCTTCGGGGCCGAGGTGGTGATGACCTCCTCCGACGCCCGCAACGGCACCGAACGCTGCGCTGAGGTTGCCACCCTGCTGCCCGGCTACGACGTGATCGTGAACCTGCAAGGTGACGCCCCCCTCACCCCCGCCTGGTTTGTGCAGGATCTGGTGAAGGGCCTGACCGCAGACCCCGCCGCCGACATCGCCACCCCCGTCCTGCGCTGCGATGGCCGCGCCGTTGCGGGCTTCCTTGCTGACCGCCGCGCGGGCCGCGTCGGTGGCACCACGGCGGTCTTCGGGGCCGGGGGCCGGGCGCTCTACTTCTCCAAGGAAGTGATCCCCTACACCGGGCAGGACTACGCCCCCGACGCAGCTACCCCCGTCTTCCACCATGTCGGCGTCTATGCCTACCGCCCCGCCGCCTTGGCCGCCTACCCCACCTGGCCCATCGGCCCCTTGGAGACGCTGGAAGGGCTGGAGCAGCTGCGCTTTCTGGAACAGGGCCGCCCCGTTCTGTGCGTCGAGGTCGAAGCCCGTGGCCGCCAGTTCTGGGAGCTGAACAACCCCTCCGACGTCCCGGTGATCGAAACGATGCTGTCCGAAGGCAATCATCCGCCGCAATAGCCGCTTTTGCCCAGTCACTGTCCCCCAAGGGGAAACTTTTTGCGTGCATACCAATGTTATGCAGTGCAATTTAACAATGTTGCCGCGCGCGCGCCCGGATAAGGTCAAATTCACCTGCGATTAGCGGTTTAAAGAGTAAGATGCAGGCCGCTGGGGTGGCCCGCGAACACGCAGAAACGGATCGAAGATGAAGACCAAGAAGATCACCAAGGCCGTCTTTCCGGTTGCAGGCCTTGGCACCCGATTCCTGCCCGCGACCAAGTCGATCCCGAAAGAGATCATGACCCTGGTCGACCGCCCCCTCATCCAATACGCGATTGATGAGGCGCGGGCGGCTGGCATCAAGGAATTCATCTTCGTCACCTCGCGCGGGAAATCCGCGCTGGAAGATTACTTCGACCACGCGCCTGAACTGGAATCCGAACTGCGCCGCAAGGGCAAGACTGACCTGTTGGAGGTTTTGAAAGACTCCAACATGGACAGCGGCGCCATCGCTTACCTCCGGCAGAACCGGCCGCTGGGCCTTGGCCATGCCGTCTGGTGCGCCCGCCGCCTGATCGGCGATGAACCCTTCGCTGTCCTTCTGCCCGATGACGTGATCGCCGCCGAACGCCCCTGCCTGCAACAGATGGTTGAGGCGCATGCTGAAACCGGTGGCTGCATGGTCGCCGCGATGGAGGTGACACCTTCGCGCACATCGTCCTATGGGGTTTTGGATGTAGGCGAAGACATGGGGTCGATCGTGCGCGTCAAGGGCATGGTCGAAAAGCCGAAGCCCGAAGATGCGCCGTCGAACCTGGCCGTCATCGGCCGCTACATCCTGACGCCCAAGGTGCTGACCAACCTGAACCGGATGAAGCAGGGCGCGGGCGGCGAAATCCAGCTGACCGACGCCATCGCCGAAGAGACCGGGTCGAAAGCAGGCGTGTTCGGCCTGCGCTTCCGTGGTCAGCGCTACGACTGCGGCTCGAAGATCGGGTTCCTGCAGGCCACCGTCGCCTTCGGCCTCTCGCGCCCCGAATTCAGCGCCGAGTTTGAAGAGTTCTTGCATGAGCTTATGGCGATGCAGAAGGCGGCGCAGTAAACTTGGGCGACGGCGCGGCGCATCCCGTGGGGCCGCCGCTTTCCCACCCTCTGCAGGCTGATACCCCAAAGGCTTACCCGATCGGCACTCTGCCTGACCCTGCCCGCGGCCCCCGCGCCCTGTGGCAGGCTTTTCGGTTGCGCACGCGCCGCCAACTGCTCTTGGCCCGCGCCATCCGTCGCCGCAGCCAGCTGACCCCGGTTGCCGACCGGACGTCGGCCATCGCTGCCGGTGACGTGCTGTGCTTTCTCTGCCTCAGGAATGAGGCGCAGCGTCTGCCTTACCTTCTGGCCCACAACCGCCGCCTTGGGGTGCGCCATTTTCTGGTGGTCGACAATGGCAGCACCGATGCCACCCTTTCCCTGATGCGCGATCAGCCGGATGTGTCGGTCTGGCAGACCGGGGCCAGCTACAAGGCCTCGCGCTTTGGGATGGACTGGCTGACCTGGCTGATGCTGCGGCATGGGCATGGCCATTGGTGCCTGACGCTCGATGCCGATGAGATCCTGATCTACCCCTACTGGCAGACCCGCCCCCTGCAGGCGCTGACCGGCTGGCTTGACGGCCAAGGCCGCCGGTCCTTTGGCGCGCTGACCGTGGACATGTACCCCAAAGGTCCGGTTTCGGCTGCCGGGCACCAACCCGGCGACAACCCGGTGGAGCATCTGCCGTTCTTTGACGCGGGCAACTATCAGGTGCAGGTCCAGCCCCGGATGGGCAACCTGTGGATTCAAGGCGGGGCCCGGGCGCGCGCCTTCTTCGCCCAGTCACCGCGCCGCGCGCCCACGCTGAACAAGACCCCGCTCGTGCGCTGGCATTGGCGCTATGCTTACGTCAACTCCACCCACGCCGTTCTGCCCCCGCACCTGAACCGCGTCTATGATACCGAGGGCGGAGAGCTGACCTCGGGCGTCCTTTTGCACACCAAGTTCCTGCCCGAAATCATCGCCCGCTCGGCCGAGGAAAAGGAGCGCGGCGAACATTTCGCCGATGGCGCGCAATATGCAGCCTACTATGACCGTCTGACCCAGGACCCGACCCTGCACTGCGCCGCCTCAACCCGCTATACCGGTTGGCGGCAGATGGAGGCGCTGGGCCTTCTGTCGCGCGGGGGCTGGATATGATGACCGGTCGGGCAAACCTCGGGTGGTCGGCATGGGCCTGATGTCGGCCTACAAGCTGCGGCTTCGGCGTCAGTACCTTCTGGCCCGCGCCTATCGCCGGGGCGGTCAGTTGAGGTCGGTCGCCAACCGAATGGCGGGGCTGCGGGCGCAGCCGATCCTTCTCTTCTCCACCATGCGCAACGAACGCGTGCGCCTGCCCTATTTCCTGGACTACTACCGCAAGCTTGGCGTCGATCACTTCCTGATCGTCGACAACGCCTCAAACGACGGCACGCGGGAATACCTTTTGGGCCAGGCCGATGTGTCGCTGTGGTCGACCGATGCGGGCTACAAACAGTCGCGCTTCGGGATGGACTGGATGATGCACCTTCTGCGCCGGTACGGCACGGGGCATTGGTGCCTGACCGTCGATGTCGACGAATTCCTCGTCTACCCGTTCTGCGAAACCCGCCCCCTGCGCGCCTTGACCGACTGGCTGGACAGCGGCGGCTCCCGCAGCTTTTCGTCGATGATCCTGGACATGTACCCCAAGGGCGCGATGCATGAGCAGCCCTACCGCGAAGGCCAGAACCCCTTCGACATCGCCCAGTATTTCGACAGCGGCAATTACATGATCAGCCGCAACCCCACCTTCCGCAACCTGTGGATTCAAGGCGGCCCCCGCGCCCGCGTGTTCTTTTCCGACCGCCCGAAAAAGGCCCCGGCGATGAACAAGATCCCGCTGGTCAAGTGGGACCCATCCTACGCCTATGTCAGTTCCACCCACATGATGCTGCCGCGCGGGTTGAACCTCGTCTATGAAACCGGCGGGGGTGAGAAACCGTCGGGCTGCCTCCTCCACGCCAAGTTCCTCGACACCTTCGCCCTGAAGGCCGAGGAAGAGCTGCAGCGTGGCCAGCACTACGCCCAAAGCCACGAATACCGCGCCTACCGCGAAGGCATCGCCCAAGAACGCGATCTGTGGTGCAATTGGAGCGAGAAGTATATCAACTGGCGTCAGCTGGAAATTCTGGGGCTGATGTCGAAAGGAAACTGGGCGTGACCGTCGGCATCGTCATGCTGTGCCACACCGCTCTGGACCGGGCTGCGCAAGTTGCCCGGCATTGGGCCACGCATGGCTGCCCGGTCGTCATCCACCTTGACCGCCGCGTGGCCGAAAGCGACCGCGCCCAGCTTGCCGCCGCCCTGGCCGATCTGCCCGATATCCGCTTTTCGGCCCGCGTCGCTTGTGAATGGGGCACGTTCAGCCTGGTCCAGGCCGCAATCACCGCCGCAACCCAAATGCTGCGCGATTTTCCGCAGGTCGGGCATGTCTACCTCGCCTCCGGCTCGTGCCTGCCGATCCGGCCGGTCGCGGAATTGCAGGCCCATCTGGCCGCCCACCCCACGACCGATTTCATCGAAAGCGTCACCACCGCGGATGTCGGCTGGACGGTGGGTGGGCTGAACAAGGAACGCTTCACCCTGCGCTTTCCGTTCTCGTGGAAAAAGCAGCGCCGGCTCTTTGATGCCTATGTCGCCCTGCAGCGCCGCCTTGGCGTGTCGCGGAAGATCCCCGATGGCATTGTCCCGCACCTGGGCAGCCAGTGGTGGTGCCTGACCCGCACCTCCCTGCAGGCGATCCTGTCACACCCCGACCGCGCCCGGAATGACCGCTACTTCCGCCACGTCTGGATTCCCGACGAAAGCTATTTCCAAACCCTCGTGCGCCAGGTCTCATCCCGCGTTGAAAGCCGGTCGCTCACCCTGTCGAAGTTCGACTTCCAGGGTCGCCCGCACGTGTTTTACGACGATCACCTGCATCTTTTGCGCCGGACCGATGCTTTCGTTGCCCGCAAGATCTGGTCGCAGGCTGATCTTCTTTATGAAACCTACCTCTCCCCCACCGCCGACCAGGCCCCAAGGCTTGAACCGACGCCCGGCAAGATCGACCGCCTCTTCGCCAAGGCGGTTGAGCGGCGGGTAAAGGGTCGCCCCGGCCTTTACATGCAAAGCCGCTTTCCCAACAAGGTGCGCGGCGGCAACCGCTCGGCCGCGCCTTACGGCGTGTTCGAAGGTTTTGCCGACCTGTTCCCCGACTTCCACCAATGGCTGGCCCGCGTCGCCGATGCGCGGGTGCATGGCCACCTCTTCGCCCCCGACCGCGTGCAATTCGCCGGGGATGAGGTTGTGTTCAAAGGCGGTCTGTCCGACAGCGCCGCCTTGCGCGACTACAACCCCCGCAGCTTTCTGACCAACCTGATCTGGAACAGCCGGGGCGAACGGCAGTGCTTCCAGTTCGGCCCCGCTGACACCCAAGAGATCGCGCCCTTCCTCGCCGGTGATCCCAACGCCAGCATCATGATCGTCTCGGGCGCTTTCGTGATCCCCCTCTGGCAATCCGGCCGCCCCTTTGCCGAGATCCGCGCCGAAGCCGCCCGCCTGCAGCAGATTGAGGCTGATTTCATCGCCCTGCTGAACGGCCCCGACACCAAGGCACGCATCCATGTCTGGACGCTCGCCGATCTTGTCGAAGACCCGGTTGAACCGTTGCAAAAGATCGTCGATGATCTGAACCCCCGCGCGCCGCACCGGATGACCGAACTGCCGCGCATGGTTGACCTGACCGGGTTCAGCGCCTTCCTGCAGGAATTGCGCAATCAGGGCATGCAGCCCGTCCTGATGGGCGACGTGCCTGACACCGCAGGCCAACCTGGCGCTGACCGTGGCCTGACGCGCCCGCAACTGGCCAAGTAACCCATGGCCGGACCGTTCCAGAGCTTCGTCCTTTTCGCCGAAATGCGCACCGGCTCGAACTTTCTTGAGGCGAACCTGAACGCGCTGCCCGGCGTCGTCAGCTATGGTGAGGTGTTCAATCCCCATTTCATCGGCAAGAAAGACCAGACCGAACTTTTCGGCATCACCCTTGCCGACCGTGAGGCAAACCCCAAACCGCTGCTGCGCAAGCTGCGTCAGGAAACCGAAGGCCTCTCCGGCTTTCGCTATTTCCACGACCACGATCCCCGCGTCCTTGATCTGGTGATGGCTGACCCGGCCTGCGCCAAGATCATCCTGACCCGCAATCCGCTGGACAGTTACGTCAGCTGGAAAATCGCCCGTGCCACCGGCCAATGGAAACTGACCGACGCCCGCCGCCTGAAATTCGCCAAGGCCAGCTTTGACGCCGCCGAATTTCACGCCCATCTGGCCACCCTGCAAGAATTTCAGCTGCAGCTTCTGACAGCGCTGCAGACCAGCGGGCAGACGGCGTTTTACCTCGACTATGAAGACCTCGCCTCGGTTGAGGTGCTGAATGGGCTGGCGGCCTTTCTGGGGGTCGACGGGCGGCTGAAGGCGCTGGATGACACGCTGAAAAAGCAAAACCCCGAACCGGTTGAGGCGAAGCTGGAAAATCCGCAGGCCTTGGCCGATGCCCTGCCCGGGTTTGATGTCTTCGCCCTGAACCGCACCCCGAATTTTGAGCCCCGTCGCCCCCCCGCCATTCCCACAGCGGTTGCGGCAGCCTCTGCCCCGCTTCTGTACTTCCCCGTCCGCTCTGGCCCGCCTGGCGTGCAGGACTGGTTGGCAGGTTTCGGTGGGCTTGTTGAGGGGTTTGAACAGAAAACCCTCCGCCAGTGGAAGCGCACGAACCCCGGCCACCGCAGCTTTACCGTGGTCCGGCATCCCCTGTTGCGGGCGCATGTGGCGTTTCGGGAAAAGATCGTCTCGGGCCAGCTGGCCGACCACCGCCGCATCCTGATCCGCGCCTACAAAGCCGTGCTGCCCGATCCCGGCCAGCCCTTCCCGGATGTGGCGGCGGAACGCGCAGCCTTTCTGGTCTTCCTCCACTATGCGCGGCTGGCCACCTCCGGCCAGACCGGCCAGCGGGTTGATCCGAACTGGGCCAGCCAGACCGCCATCGTGCAAGGTTTTGCCGGCTTCCAGCCGCTTGACCTGGTGATCCGCGAAGACCGTCTGGCCGAAGGTCTGGCGTTCCTGGCGGCCGAGGTTGGCGTGACCGCGCCACCAGCGCCGGCAAAAGACCCCGCCACCGCCGCGCTGTCCGCAATTCATGACGCTACAGTCGAGGCCGCCGGGGCCGAGGCCTACGCCCGCGATTACATGGGGTTCGGCTTCGGCCCCTGGCAGCCTTGACGCACCGTCAAAGGTTAACAGATTCCAAAATCTGAAACGCAAGCCATTGATCTTGCTTGGTCAGCGCAATGTCCCAGCCCGGGACATCCCGTCACGCCGCCTGCGGCGCCCGGCTTTCGGTCAGGATGGCATGCAGCTTGGCCGGGTCCGTGTTGGACCGCAGCTTTGTCACCACGCCCGGGTCGCGCATCGTCCGGCTGACCAGCGCCAGCGCCTTCAGGTGATCCACCCCGGAATCCTTGGGCGCGAACAGGGCAAAGACCAGATCCACCGGCTGCCGGTCGACGCTGTCATAGTCCAAGGGCTTTTCCAGCCGCAGGAACACGCCGACGATACCCTTTAGATCCTCCAGCCGCGCATGAGGCAGGGCGATGCCATGGCCCACGCCGGTCGGCCCCAGCGTCTCACGTTCTTGCAGGCTGTCGATGGCGACTGCCGCCGACAGCCCATAGGCTTGCGCCGCGATCTCGCCCAGCTCCTGAAACAGTCGCTTCTTCGAGGTGAACTGCCCAACGACACGGACAGCACCGGGGACTAGTAGCTTGGAAAGTTCCATGGGCAGACGATGTTCCTGCGCGCGAGGGCGCTACTTGCTGTTGCGAGGGTCGATCCAGCCGATGTTCCCGTCTTCCCGACGGTACACGACATTCACGCCCCCATGGCCTTCGTTCCGAAAGACCAGCATGCGCTGCCCGGCCAGTTCCAGCTGCATCACGGCTTCGCCGACGGTGATCGAAGGAATCTTCGTCTCCATCTCGGCAATCACGATGGGCTGAAGCGTGTCGGGCTCCACATCCTCGATCTCCTCGGACGAGGCGAGGATATATGAGGACCCACCGCCGAATTCAACTGGCGTTGCGCGGTGGCTGTGGTGGTTGCGGATCCGGCGCTTGTAGCGGCGCAGCTGCTTGTCCATCTTCTCGCGGCAGGATTCGAAGGCGGCATAAACCTCGGCCGCGTGACCCTTGGCTTGCGCCGACAGGCCGGTCGACAAGTGGATGGTCGCCTCACAGACGAATTCATGCGCCACGCGCGAGAAAACCACCACACATTCGGTCGGGCGCTGGGCGTATTTCTCAACCACCTCGCCCATTTCGGCCTTCACATGGGTCTGCAGGGCCTCACCGACGTCGATCTGTTTCCCGCTGATCTGATAGCGCATGGCCTCTCCTCTTGCCGTTTGGCCGGGCGAGCCGGGTCATTCCGGAGCGTCCGACGTCTTCTTGATATGGGGTATGAAATGGTGAAAGGAACGTTGCGTCACGCAAGCTCTGCCGACGGCTTTCGCGGCCAAACGGATGAGACAAGGGGCATGTGACACACGCATCAAGGGTATTTGGCGCTAGCCCATGCCCCCTTGTCAACAGAGTCGATTCCGACTGGCCGCAGAGCCGCCTAGATGATGCGAAAGTTCTCGCCCAGATAGACGCGGCGCACGGTTTCGTCGCGCACGACCTCATCCGTGGTGCCGCTCATCAGCACCTTGCCGTCGTGCAAGATATAGGCCCGGTCGACGATATCCAGCGTCTCACGCACGTTGTGGTCGGTGATCAGCACGCCGATTCCCCGGCTTTTCAGATCATGCACCAGATGGCGGATTTCCCCCACGGCGATGGGGTCGACGCCCGCAAAGGGCTCGTCCAGCAGCAGGTATTTCGGGTCCGCCGCCAGACAACGCGCGATTTCCACCCTTCGCCGTTCCCCGCCCGACAAGGCCAGCGCAGGCGCACGGCGCAGGTGGGTGATGGAAAACTCGCTCAGCAACTCTTCCAGCCGTTCGCGACGCTTGTGGCGGTCGGGTTCGGCGATCTCCAGCACAGCAAGGATGTTGTCCTCAACGCTCAGCCCACGGAAAATGCTCACTTCCTGCGGCAGATAGCCGATCCCAAGACGCGCGCGGCGGTACATCGGCAGGGCGGTCACGTCCTTGCCGTCGATGATCACCTGCCCGCCTTCCGGCGTCACCAGCCCGGCGATGGAATAAAAGCACGTCGTCTTCCCAGACCCGTTCGGCCCCAGCAGCGCCACCACCTCACCCCGGTGCAGGTGCATGCTGACATCGCGGATCACTGGCCGCTTCTTGTAGCTTTTGCGCAAGGACCGGACCTGCAGCCCGCCCTCACCCGTCGTGACGGTCAGTTCCGGCTTGCCCGCCATCAGTTGCCGCCCGGCACAAAGGTCGTGGTCACCCGCCCTGACATAAGGCCGCTGCCGTCTGTCAGGTTGATCGTCAGCTCTTGCCCCTTCATCGACGAAGGCCCCTGCGTCAGCACCACATTCCCCGACATGACGATCACGCCGCTGTCGATGGTGTAGACCGCGCCATCCGCGCTGGCGGCATCGCCAAGGTTGGAGACGCTCACCCCGCCACTGGCGACCAACTGGTCAATCTCACCGGGGGTTGAGCCGTATTTGACCTGCACCTCACCCGCGCTGAGGGTCATGTCGCCCTGCACGACCTTCACATTGCCGCTGAACACCGCCGTGCCATCGGCATTGTTCACCGCAAGCTGGTCGGCCGTCACCTCAACCGGTTGGGTCGTGTCCTGCGCCAGATCGCCGAAGGCGATCTTCGCCTGCTGCGCCAGCGCGGGCGCGGCCAGCATTGCCACGCTGACGGCCACGGTCAAAAGCCCCTGCTTCAATGCCATTTCGTAAAACCTCATGGGCCTTGGCCACCGGGTTGGTATACCAGCCGGACGCCGCCATTGAAAACCAGAGCATACGCGCCGGGGGTGAGGTTGTCCTGACCAAGGGTCATTCCGCCTGCGGAAAGGTCACCTGCGGGGCCGGTTGCGGTAACCGGGGTCTGCGATTGCAGGCCAGACCGGTCCATCTTCGCGGCAAG